>OKKJ01000153.1_pt1 | contig 20835 bp, 25 predicted proteins | sample 1610651 | NCBI WGS metagenome assembly OKKJ01 (sample SAMN04436671, study PRJEB24849) | human gut metagenome | biome: human gut; feature: NICU; material: stool | host: Homo sapiens | place: USA: Saint Louis, MO | collected 2010-07-05 | reverse complement strand
GATGCGTGATCTGATCCTTCAACTCAGCAAAAGTTCGATTTATTCAACAAAGCCGCATCAGATACTAATGCCCGAGCCATAGCGATTCTGAAAGACAATATCAATACTCTTAATATCAATGGTTTCAACTCATCGTCAGTACGCCATGATAGAAACTCAAAGCCTCAGGTAGATATTATGATTATTGTTGGCTCTGTTTACATCTCAGGGCAGCCAGTACGGCAGTGACGACTGGCACCGCTTCTGCGGGCCAATAACCTGGCACCGAGCATGAACAAGCGTGGCAACTGCCAGGATAATGCGGTGGCCGAATTGTTCTTCAGTTCACTGAAAAAAGAACGCATTAGTAAGAGAATATACAAAAACCGGGATCTGGCCCGGGCGGATGTCTTCGATTACATTAAAGTGTTCTACAATCGGGCCCGGCGCCACAGTCACCCCGGCGGCGTCAGTCCGGAGGCCTTCGAACAGGCCTCGTCGTGAGGACAGAATTTGTCTACAGGCATGGGGTCAGTCCACTTGTTGCCCTTGGGTTAGTGGCTAGCCTATCAGCTATTAATCTGGTGTTGGGGCTCCCCTGAGGGCTCGACTTCACTTCGATCTGGCACGTCAATTTGTAGAGATCGAGAAGGCGATGATGAAAACCGAACCCGCGGAGGAAAACATTGCTGAGATCACAGATAAGCGCCTGACCATCGGAATGGATGAACCTCCAGTTCTCCGTGTACTGGATGCGTTGTGTTATAACGAGAAGCGTCGAGCTATGAACTATCCCAATTCAGAAATGGTTAACATCGGCTGGTTCCAGCGTAAGATGGCTCCTTTTATTAACGTTCACAGCGATCACTTCAACAACAGAATTAACCTTCAGGAAGCCCGATATCTGTCGGGCTTTTTTCTACCCGGGAGCAAATTACTCTGCACCCCATTCTGACACACACTATCTCCTGATCTATTCAGCCCACGGGCACATTCATCTTCAGGAGTCACCTCATGTTGTTACTTCACGAGGCCCGTCACCAGCGGCTGCGCAACAGGATTATTCTTGCCGTTGCGCTGCTGGCCGCTATCGCCTCCATTTCGCCCGAACAGCTCGGCATCACGCTATACAAGCTGTCTCTGGTTTCCATAGCTGCCATTCTCGGCTACCACCCTGATCGAGCACTGTTTCCTTACGCCAGCCCGGGGAGCTATCTGATAGAAGATTGGAAAGAGAACCTCGGCAAGCCGGTGCCAGTGAGCCGCAATGAGCCTGAATACCCCGTTGCAACGGGCTATGAGCTGATTTGCCGCCGTTCTGCTGCGATGTGCACCGATTGTCGCGGCGATCTGCTTCGGCGTGACGATGGGGCTCTAACGATGATCCGACTCGCGCAGTCTCTCATCCTGCTTAGCCTGCTGAGTGGTTGTCACCCGTTCTTCGCTGCCAGCATTCAGGTTGAGGCCCGGCAATACCAGCGCGAGCTGACCCGCAATGCACGCGCTGTCTGGGGGCTTAATGCCCCAGTACCATCCCTTCAACCCAGCAGGCGGTCTGTAATTTTTTGCGAAGGCCATTACCACCGCCAGGTACGGCGGATGCTGCAGATCTATCAGCGTAATATGGAGATCTACGCCTGCTGGCTGCAGGAGTTTTTCCCCTGCGGCATCTGTGTTAGCCGCCCGAAAGGCTGCTTTATGTTATGGTTCGAGCTACCGGAGCAGGTGGATATGGTTTGCGTCGCGAAGCAGTTGTGCCGGCTGAAGATCTTGGTCGCGTCAGGATCGCTGTTTTCGGCATCCGGGGAGTATCGAGCAACTGCGCCCTGCCGCCAATCGAGAAGCATAAAGAGTTGATGGTGGAGCTGGGGGAAGGGGTGATGGTCGCGATGGAGTGATTTTTCGCTGAAGCTGTATTCACCGGAGTAATGGGTTTATTACCCTACCCCAGCTCGTTGCTAAATAGCTGCGCGGAATAGTAGATCACTGAAAGGGAACTCAGCCCGGATTGTGCGATCTGATCAATCGCCAAACCAACCAAAACCACCAACCGGACTGAGCGATGCCGATCATAGCACCAATACCCCGTGGCGAACGACGCCTGATGCAGAAAGCTATTCATAAAACGCGCGATAAAAATCATGCCCGCAGACTCACGGCCATGCTGATGCTTCATCGGGGTGAACGGGTCAGCGATGTTGCCAGAACTCTCTGTTGTGCCCGTTCATCCGTTGGTCGCTGGATTAACTGGTTTACGCACTCAGGTATTGAAGGCCTGAAATCCTTACCCGCAGGGCGCTCCCGACGCTGGCCTTTTGAACATATCTGCACCCTGTTACGTGAGCTGATAAAGCATTCTCCCGGCTATTTTGGTTATCAACGTTCACGCTGGAGCACCGAATTACTGGCAATAAAAATCAATGAGATAACCGGTTGCCAGTTACATGCAGGAACCGTTCGCCGCTGGTTGCCATCTGCGGGGCTTGTATGGCGCAGGGCCGCGCCAACTCTGCGTATCCGTGACCCACATAAAGATGAAAAGATGGCGGTAATCCACAAAGCGCTGGATGAATGCAGCGCAGAGCATCCGGTATTTTATGAAGATGAAGTGGATATCCACCTTAATCCTAAAATCGGTGCGGACTGGCAGTTGCGCGGACAGCAGAAACGGGTAGTGACGCCGGGGCAGAACGAAAAATACTATCTGGCCGGCGCACTGCACAGTGGCACGAGTAAAGTCAGCTACGTGGGCGGCAACAGCAAAAGTTCAGCGCTGTTTATCGCTCTGCTGAAGCACCTGAAAGCCACTTACCGGTGGGCGAAAACAATCACGCTGATCGTTGATAACTACATTATCCAAAAAAGCCGCGAAACACAGCGCTGGTTGAAAGCAAATCCCAAGTTCAGGGTAATTTACCAGCCGGTTTACTCGCCGTGGGTGAATCATGTGGAACGGCTATGGCAGGCACTTCATGACACGATAACCCGTAATCATCAGTGCCGCTCAATGTGGCAGTTACTGAAAAAGGTCCGCCATTTTATGGAAACCGCCAGCCCATTCCCCGGAGGAAAACATAGTCAGGCAAAAGTGTAGCGGTATTAGGCGCAGCTATTTAGCGCCAGCTGGCCTGTTTGAGCTAAAAGGTCTGGATTTGGCTGGATATCCTCCGACGTATCATTAACGAATATCCCGATTGTCGTATCGTTACATAACCCTATGAGGTCAGCATTTAGGCCACAAACAATCCCACCACCAGCGAGATTTTTGAGGTTAACGATCCCTTACTCCTTACCTTGCAGAAGATGAGGAAGAGCAAGGTATTTTTTTCCTGTATTTTAACCTTTATGTATTTTTTTATATGTTGTAGTGTGAGCTCACTACAAACCCCTTTTACTTCTGTGCTGTGGCTAAAATGCCATTTTTGGTTTTTACCTTGTTTTGCAATCAAGGATGTTCCACAAATGAGACAGACACAGTTGCATGAAAGGCCATTCTCAACGCTGGCGATATCAACAATTTTATTTGAAACCGTATCGAATCCAAATGGTATCCATTTTTGTGAATTACGTCGCATGAATATTCCTCGTTAAAAACGAATAAAGGATTCTACATTATTCGCTTCTATCAAACATGGAATAACAGTGCCTTATTTACATTATTCAGATCTCATCGGGGATGAGATGCCACACAGAGGCAGGTATTTTGTCATAGATTTTTTTCATGTAGATCTCAGCTCTGCGGTGATCATACGCTCCATTCAAGCTGGTTATCTTATTTATATCCCCTCCTTCATCATTTAATTTATCCAGGATACGTTCAAAAACTTTATCGAGAGTTTCTGCCGTGCTGCACTTCCTGAACTTCAGGAGATAGGTTTCTCTCAGGCTACTGTGCACATTTAGGCTTTTCAACAACAACGCTCCGGGGCATGTCCAAAAACAATGGCTATTATCGAATAACATTAAACGAAGTACCACAGACAGGCAAGAGAATCATCTTGATTAATTTCCCATTCTCCCTAGATTTGAAAAAAAACAATGCTACTATACTGGTTATAAAAACAGTGCCATTGATAAGACATGAGATCTTCCCATGACAGATAAAACTAAGCTGGTTGCGATTGCACGAACCGATGACATGAGCGCTCTTGAAGCACTCAAGCTGTTACGGTTTCGCCGTTACAATACGGCAAGAAGTCAGTTAAGAGTCACAAGTGTCTGGTCTGCATGGTGCGCCAGGCACGGTCTGCCCCCCTTCCCCGTTACAGCAGTTGATGTCGAGCGCTATATTAATGGGCTGAATGGATCCGTTAAAATGGCGACCATTTCTCATTTTATTGCATGCCTTTCAAGCGTAAACAGCAGCCTGGGTTTTCCAGACTTCCGCAACGTTCTGATCAAAGCACTGGTTCAGGTATGGCGGGCGGGGGAGAATGAGAAAAAAATCGTCACCGGTCAGGCCCTTCCATTTCTTATATCCGATCTCAATATTCTTCGCCGGTCACTGCATAAAAGCGACGACCTGAGAGACATACGCGACCTTGCAATGATATGGGTTGGGTTTGAAACCCTGCTGCGTAACGTGGAAATTCGAAGGATTAAAACCGGCGACCTGAAATGGCAAAATGACACGTCCTGTTACCTTCTGGACGTCATGCGGACCAAGACAAGCCTCTCAAGTAACCTGGCATTTCAGCTCTCACCACAATGCAGTCAGCATGTCAGACGGTTGATTGAGACGGTGGAATACACCGATACTGAAACCTTCGGGCACCGTTTTCTTTTTCAGCCTGTGAACATCCATACAAACCGATATTTCCCACCCACCAGCAGTAAGCTATCACGGGGTAAATCCATAGACAGGATGCTGGTCAAAGCAGGATTCAGTCAGGGGTTACTGACGCAGCTACAGAATGAATCAAAGGTATCACGGGAAGATGTTGGTATGCTGTCCTCTAATTCACTGAACCAGGCATTTGCACGCCTCTGGGGGATTGCCGGGAAGGTCGGCGACAGTAACCGACAGTCCGGGCGGTACCGGACATGGACAGGACACAGTGTGCGTGTGGGGGGAGCCATAGAGCTGTTTAAGGCCGGGTACTCCCTGGAAAAGATTACCGAGATGGGGAACTGGTCTGATCCAAAGATGGTCTTCCGTTATATCCGTGGATATCTTGCCAGTGAAAAAGCCATGGTAAGCTTTATGCGTAATCATCTGGACGATATATAGATTTTACTAAGAGAAACACCAGCACTCAGCAACATGTTACTGAGCGCTGGTCACTTACTTTTCAGATATTCAGTTCTTTCAAATCTGTCACAACAAAATCCCCTTTACCTGAAAGACTGTCAAAATCATCGAGTGTAAATTCATGCGTGTGATACCAAATGACCCTGCATGTAGGACAAGTAACAGGTAACAAATCTTCCGCTAATTTTTCGCTGTTATGGATAACCTCACCCATCTCGTTTGTGTCAACAATATAACCACTTATGCAAAGGGTTTCGTACCCATGAGCACCTGTAACAATATGGGTTGCTGTTCTCTCACGAATTTCTCCATTAATTTTAATCTGCTCTCGCGTGGTAATCGTTCTTTTATTATTCATTAAACCTCCGGATGAAATATTAAAAACAAAGGCTATTATTGCGCCCGACTTCTGAATAATTTCGAAACCAAACGGCTTTGTTGAATAAATCAGATTTCGGGTAAGTCTCCCCCGTAGCGGGTTGTGTTTTCAGGCAATACGCACGCTTTCAGGCATACCTGCTTTCGTCATTTTGTTCAGCGCTCGTACCAGGGCCATAGCCTCCGCAACCTGACCATCGTAGTCACGCAGCGTCAGTGAACCCCCGAACAGCTGTTTTACCCGGTACATCGCCGTTTCCGCTATCGAGCGACGGTTGTAATCTGTTGTCCATTTCCACCGCGCATTACTCCCGGTCATTCGCTGATTCGCAACAGCACGGTTACGGTCTGCATATTCACCGGGCCAGTAACCCGCGCCTTTTCGGGGTGGGATAAGCGCGCTGATTTTCTTACGCCGCAGTTCATCGTGACAGAGCCGGGTGTCGTAAGCGCCGTCTGCCGATGCTGCCCTGATTTTTCTGTGAGTCTGCCGGATAAGACCCGGGAAGGCTTCTGAGTCCGTCACATTGTTCAGCGACAGGTCTGCACAGATGATTTCATGTGTGTTGCTGTCAACTGCCAGATGCAACTTTCGCCAGATACGACGGCGTTCTTTGCCGTGTTTTTTGACTTTCCATTCGCCTTCACCAAAGACCTTCAGCCCGGTGGAATCAATCACCAGATGCGCGATTTCACCCCGGGTGAACGTTTTGAAACTGACATTAACCGACTTTGCGCGCTTGCTGACACTGGTGTAATCCGGGCAGCGCAACGGAACATTCATCAGTGTAAAAATGGAATCAATAAAACCCTGTGCAGCCGCAGGGTCAACCTGAACACGCGTTTAATGACCAGAACGGTGGTGATGGCGAGATCAGAATAGCGCTGAGGTCTTCCCCGTGATGAAGGCGTTGCCGACTCATACCAGGCCTGAATAGCTTCATCATCCAGCCAGAAAGTTATGGAGCCACGGTTGATGAGGGCTTTATTGTAGGTGGGCCAGTTGGTGATTTTGAACTTTTGCTTTGCCACGGAACGGTCTGCGTTGTCGGGAAGATGCGTGATCTGATCCTTCAACTCAGCAAAAGTTCGATTTATTCAACAAAGCCAAACCAAACAGGTAATCGCGAAAATCGTCATCAGGAGTGCTTAATCCTTCTCTACGCGTGCATAAGGAAGGACTCAGGGAAAGTGCATTACCCTGTGCCCGAATTGGTCCTGGTGCGTCTCAGGAAGGAAAATGATAGGTGATATTATGGATTATCCTTTTTTAGCTGCTTTTTCTTCTTTTCTTTTTTTTACTCTCCGCTTCTCCCTTAAATTTGCAACGGTATAGAGAGTGACTGATGCAATAAAATTCACCAGTGCAGCAAACTCTACTGCCAGATTGATCACGGCTGGTTTGACAGGAAGCCAGAGTGTTACCAGAAGGAGGAGGAACGATGTGATACACCGTAAGGCATGTACATTAGAGCCTCCACTCTTATTAATCACAACCATGGCGGGACATATTTTGTTTGTCAGATAATTTAAACCGAATGCACAAACTGCAGTTACTAACAAGAAAATCGCGTAAGTCATTTTTCATCCAGAGGTTTTAATCTTAATTTGACCACGTTAACCAGTTTCATTATTCCCGCCTCGTCCGGTACAAAAATGTAACGAAACCTCGGCCATGTTGCGTGTGTGAATATCAAACCTACGGCTTTCATATCCAGAGGCATAAGCCTTTCGGTCTTGCTCAACGGCATTTTCTCTATCGGGATTAACCCTGACTTAAAACTTTTTATCATTAAGTCGAGAGGGCTTTTACAATTTTTATTGCTCATCGTTTCTGTGTAACGGATCATCCCGCTAATCGTTACTTGTATCGTTCCTATATCAGCGTCAAATTTCGGCAGCACTGGCCAGTAAGGAATCTCAAAATCAACACTGGTAAGCGCCTGTTCATAGCCCTGCTCATTTGTTTCTACAACCGTTTTGAGGCCAGGAAACCGGGCGTGCATAAATTTGATAATCTTTACCACATTGGGTGTGCTGGCCTGACGCTGATAGATATCAGGTAGCCATGTGGACGTGGTGGCCCAGGTCGTGGAACAAGCATAAGTTTTTTGCTCCATGTACCATAAAATAGAGGTGTCAGCCAGGAAGTGATGAACAGTCAACAGCTCGGCCAGCAGCCGATCTTCATCTGGATGTGTTATGGCATTTTTGAAACAGACCTGTACGCGGAAACGTTCTTTTGCAGACAGAAAAGTGTTTCCCCCGCTGACGGCCACTTTGTATAACCTCCTGGCCGGATCAGCTTCACAAACACCGGTTAGAAACCGGCTCTTCTCGACTCCTTGATGACTTCCACCAGCCCTATACGGGGCAGGACAGAACGATATTTTTCATTAAAACTGCCGCGCTTCTGCCTTTCACCCTTTACGTAATTTTTTAACGGATTAAATCGGTCCGGTTCACTAAACAAAATTAAAGGTAAAGGCGCGCGGAAGTTGAGTTTGTACGGCCCATGAACGTCATTCGGATCATCAGGACTGGTGTACCGGATATTGACGTTAACAGCAGGAAAGTTACTTTCCCGGATAAGCCGAAATTTTCTCGAAGATTCATCGTCATTACACACTTCATCATTCAACAACGACAGCATCATGATTTCTTCGGTCCGCTCCTGTTTCAATCGTTCTACATCCTGTTTTGTCAGATTGATATCCGGTTGAAGCTCAGTTATCTCCCTGCGTAGGCGGTCTATTACCGTTTCCAGCCGGGTGAATTTATGAATGACAGGGATTTGCCAGGTGAACCCCAGGGACCTAATTTTCTCGGTAACGATCCGGATATTGCGGGACACCTGTAAAGTCACCAGCCACGGGTAAATCTGGTGCAGAATTTCTGACCGTGAGTCCTGGTAATGAGTGATACCTTTTACAGCATCAGCAAATTTGTCGCGAAGCCGGTTGATTTCACCCACCAGCGACATCACTTCGTCATGATTATTTTTAACCACAACAAACCCGGGATATTTTCGGGTAATTTTGGTTGAATAATGTTCATCCCTGACATGGACTTTATCAACCCGCTGCTGCCGGTAAATATCCACCAGGGTGTCTACGTCGGGCACCGAATGAGTCACATTGATTTCCTGTGGAGGATTCAACTCCTCCACACTACGGGGCTCCGGTAGCGTGGCAAGGTAAGATGATCCGATATCGCTATGACCGAGTAAACTGTGCAGCTCACCGAGTTTGCGTAGTTGCTCTTCGTTGTAATGTGCAAAGTCAGTATTCATATCGTCTCCCGTATCGTGTTCCTGAACGTGCGACGGTAATCGTTAAACAAACTCTGGTAAAGACTTAAACGTCAGCCATACAGACAGGCGTCGCCCATCCCTGCATACTCTGACAAGGCGATAACGATTTTTCTCCATTGTGACCAGCCAGTACCCATCGGTGACAGGACGGTCGAGCGTGAGCAGTTTCAACCCGTAAAAGCCCATCGAGGTGAATAAACGCCCTTCCTGCTCACGGAAAGAGACCGTAAAGGACGGGAACAAGAGCCAAAATACAGTGAAGAAGACATACCAGGTATACGGAACAGTCAGTTGCAGAATTTCATAGTTCCTTACGGTAGCAGTGATCAGGCCAAGGCTTAATACCGCACCAATGCTGGCATATACTTTGAAAGCCGCGCTATCGGAGTTTTTCCAGGTAATACCACTAATACAATGCACTTTGCTCATCGCCTTGCCTCAATGTAGTTGTCTGCAGCCTTTCATCCGGGGAAGAATTTCTTTCTCCCACAGTGACCTTGAATTCCCATGCCCCCCCTGGAGTTGCATTGCACAAACCCTGTTAAGCACGGATACCTCTTTCCTGATTGCCTGGGTTTGGCTGTCAGTGAGCTCAATGCATTCCGGTACCAGCTGCATAACGCCGTTCATCATTTCTGCCTTTATGAGGGCTGGACCGTCTTTTGTGTCGGCCTCACAGGATTCCTTAACATTGAATCCGAATGAACAGAGAAGCTGGCCCTGAGCCTTAGGCCCCATCTGAACCCCCCGGCTATCGACGGTAAAACGGACGATTGCGTAATCCCCTCCATGATCGCTGGTTATGTTCCTTACCAGCATGCTGACTGGAGTCATTTGAAGCCAGCTGTAGATGCCCAAAACGATTTCTTCTTTTAAAATCATATTCAATTTACTGGTTCTCATTTTCTCATTTATGAATATGAAAACATAAAAAAATGCTCTGTAAAGCCCTAGTCTGTAGAAAGCAGAGGTTTTGTGGTTTTTAACTTGTACTCAATAAACATTTCGGCAGCATCTGCTGTTGTTATTTCAGACAATATAGCATCAATAATTTCTGGCTCCGTGATATTATGGAACCCCTGCTTACGAACCATCTCTTTAACGCACTCAAAACGTCGGGCTGTTGCCGGGTCGATGACAAATGTATTTAGATGCACATCATCACATGCGCCAGACGTCTCATTTAGTTTCATTTTCACTCTCCAGATCAGGAATGAAGTCAAAATTGTACGCAATTGCTTTTTCAGGTGAATCACCCGCGATAAGTTTTAACCATGAGTAAGAGTCTAGCTGATTAAGAAAAATAACGAGATAACCTTCGTCAGCACTATTTCGCTTCTTAATGAATTCAATCTCAGTATCCATGCCAAAACCAAATGGACCATGTATCACGCGCGACTGGTCTGGAAGCATTGAGCTGAACATTGATACCACGACATACCTCAAATCTAAATTTTGGTGGGCAATGAAAGCAACTCTTTTACCCTCCTTAACAGAAGCTACAATTCGTTTAACACTCGACTTGACGTTATAGCGATACACAATCAACCGGAGCCGTGTCATGCAAAGGAAAATTAATACATACGCAGCTGACAATAGCCCATAAACTGAGCCTTCAATAAACCAGTAGAGGAATCCCAAAACAACCAGCCCCAAAAAAGTAACTATACTCAACAGGAAAATATAAAAATTAATTTTACGGTCTTTTGGATACTAGGTAGATGCAACGGCTATAATAGCCATTACGCCGACTAATGCTGGACTGACCCCGCCCCGGTAGATGATTCTGCCCTATAATGTGAGCAAAGGAGGAGCCTATGGGCACACCACGATTTACACCTGAATTTAAGGAAGATGCCGTCCGTCAAATAACGGAATGCGGTTATTCCGTCGCCGAAGTATCTGACCGTCTGGGTGTTTCTGCACACAGCCTCTACAAGTGGCTATGGGCTATCAAACCTGATAACAGCGAGCAGTATGCCCGGGGTATACTGGAAGCTAAAAGCGAGATCCTGAAACTCCGGGCGCAGCTAAAACGAACCGAAGAAGAATGGGATATCCTGAAAAAGGCCGCGCGGTACTTTGCAAGGGAGCCCGACTGAAGTACCGCTTTATCAATGAGCACTGCACTGTATGTGGTGTCATGACGATGTATCGGGTACTGAATGTCGCCCGGGCCGGGTACTATGCGTGGCTGCATATAACGGCAAGCGCCCCCACGAATCCCTGAATAACCTGACGCCGGAAGAATACCGGCTGATGGCTGAAACCCCGGAAATCTCAAAAAGTGCGTGGAACTAAAACGGGTGCGCTTACAAGTTAAAAAGGAGCACACTAAAAGCCTTAGCTCTACAGGGGTTCCTCCTGGTGCTCCCTCGGGAGACTATCTAATGCTGGAGACCAGTGCTTATATTTTTGCGGGCTTTGTTGAATAAATCAGATTTCGGGTAAGTCTCCCCCGTAGCGGGTTGTGTTTTCAGGCAATACGCACGCTTTCAGGCATACCTGCTTTCGTCATTTTGTTCAGCGCTCGTACCAGGGCCATAGCCTCCGCAACCTGACCATCGTAGTCACGCAGCGTCAGTGAACCCCCGAACAGCTGTTTTACCCGGTACATCGCCGTTTCCGCTATCGAGCGACGGTTGTAATCTGTTGTCCATTTCCACCGCGCATTACTCCCGGTCATTCGCTGATTCGCAACAGCACGGTTACGGTCTGCATATTCACCGGGCCAGTAACCCGCGCCTTTTCGGGGTGGGATAAGCGCGCTGATTTTCTTACGCCGCAGTTCATCGTGACAGAGCCGGGTGTCGTAAGCGCCGTCTGCCGATGCTGCCCTGATTTTTCTGTGAGTCTGCCGGATAAGACCCGGGAAGGCTTCTGAGTCCGTCACATTGTTCAGCGACAGGTCTGCACAGATGATTTCATGTGTGTTGCTGTCAACTGCCAGATGCAACTTTCGCCATATACGACGGCGTTCCTGGCCATGCTTTTTGACTTTCCACTCGCCTTCACCAAAGACCTTCAGCCCGGTGGAATCAATCACCAGATGCGCGATTTCACCCCGGGTGAACGTTTTGAAACTGACGTTAACCGACTTTGCCCGCCTGCTGACACAGCTGTAATCCGGGCAGCGTAGCGGAACGTTCATCAGAGAAAAAATGGAATCAATAAAGCCCTGCGCAGCGCGCAGGGTCAGCCTGAATACGCGTTTAATGACCAGCACAGTCGTGATGGCAAGGTCAGAATAGCGCTGAGGTCTGCCTCGTGAAGAAGGTGTTGCTGACTCATACCAGGCCTGAATAGCTTCATCATCCAGCCAGAAAGTTATGGAGCCACGGTTGATGAGGGCTTTATTGTAGGTGGGCCAGTTGGTGATTTTGAACTTTTGCTTTGCCACGGAACGGTCTGCGTTGTCGGGAAGATGCGTGATCTGATCCTTCAACTCAGCAAAAGTTCGATTTATTCAACAAAGCCATTTTTGCGATGAAGCAACCTGGATGGTATACCTACATTGGTCTGGTGAAGAATTTAATCAACGAAGATGAAGGACATATTTGGTGGAAAATATAAATAACGATGTACCACAGCATCAACCTTACCGAAATGAAAAGGTATTTAATTCCGGTAAGACAGCACTTGAGCTCAATTTTTCTGAGAAAAATGGCAGTGTGAATCTTATCCTTGCGGGGCCTTTAGTATCGAAGCCGGGAAGTTTTGACTGGACTGGTCAAAAGGCCTTTTCAACAAAGCTGAGTGATGATGAAGTGATCACCTTGTGTATGGCGTTTCTTCGCCTTACTCATGAGGCTGTTCTGAAAGATAAAAAAACAAAGCACCATAATAAGCAAGTCTACAAAAACGTAAAAGTTACTTTTGATGGTAAATCCACAGCAATGATGGAGGGGGGAGTTGTAGCTATCAACAAAGACGAGAGAGACATTAATTTTATACATAAAATTAGTATTGATCCTGCCGCTTGCCTTCGCTTAGGTCTTTTCCTCTTGTCCGTCATACTGGCCCGAAATCCAGGGGTTCCATCTGACGCGGTTCTAACGTGCATGCGTCTTAATGCAAATGCTCAACTACAAAAGTAACTTTTCTATCTTATCATTCCCGCTTTACGGGAATTTCAAAAAAAGATACTTCCCTTAATGGGGAAAATACGCTCGGTTCATAGAATACATTAGATGTAACTATGGACTGACCCCATGCCTGTAGACAAATTCTGTCCTCACGACGAGGCCTGTTCGAAGGCCTCCGGACTGACGCCGCCGGGGTGACTGTGGCGCCGGGCCCGATTGTAGAACACTTTAATGTAATCGAAGACATCCGCCCGGGCCAGATCCCGGTTTTTGTATATTCTCTTACTAATGCGTTCTTTTTTCAGTGAACTGAAGAACAATTCGGCCACCGCATTATCCTGGCAGTTGCCACGCTTGTTCATGCTCGGTGCCAGGTTATTGGCCCGCAGAAGCGGTGCCAGTCGTCACTGCCGTACTGGCTGCCCTTACACAACCACAGACGGAACATGTTAAAGATCATTCCTGCCGATCGCATCCGGAAGGTAGCCGTTTCTCGTCTTCATTAATGCCAGTGTCAACATAGCTGTTTGTCATGGCATTACCCCATTTCTCCCAAAAACCGTAAAACGCGCCTCAGTCCGCGTCGTGACTGGCTTCAGCGTGGATCTACGCTGAAAAAGGATCCTTTACGTATTTGATTTTACCCGCAATAATGTGGGATAAGACAACAAAAGGATCCGCGAGCTGCGATTTATTGTCATGGCAGGATCAGCCGCTTCAGGCCAGAATAGCTGTATCCAAACCCGTTGTGCGCTACGTGAAAAATAACTCATGAACAGCATCATTCCCCTGCAGAATTCACCAGATCGCGTCTCCCTGCTGCCGATCCGCCCCGGGCGTTGATTTTGCGACCGCGGTGGCACTCCGGCGGATGGCCACCTCAACAGGTGCCACGCCGGCTTACCTCCTGGCGCCGGAAGTGAGCGCCCTCCTCTGGTATATGCCGGACCAGCGTCACCACATGTTGTTCGCCACCATGTGGAATACCGGGAGCCGTGTCGGTGAAGCCCGGACGCTCACCCCGGAATCCTTCGACCTGGATGGTCTGCGCCCTTTTGTTAGGGTGCTTTCGGAGAAAGTGCGGGCGCGCCGCGGGCGGCCGCCAAAAGATGAAGTGCGCCTGGTGCCGCTGACGGATGGCAGTTTTGTGCGTCAGATGGAAAGCTGGATGGTCACCACCCGCCCCCGCCGGCGGGAGCCGTTATGGCCGGTCACGGATGAGACAATGCGCAACTGGCTGAAACAGGCGGTGAAGCGGGCTGAAGCTGACGGCGTGCATTTTTCGATCGCCGTGACGCCGCATACCTTCCGGCACAGCTATATCATGCACATGCTTTATCACCGGTAGCCCAGGAAGTTCATCCAGGCGCTGGCCGGGCATAAGGATCCGAGCTCGATGGAAGTCTATACCCGGGTATTTGCGCTGGACATGGCTGCCACCCTGGCCGTTCCCTTTACCGGTGACGGTCGAGATGCCGCGGAGATCTTTCGCTCCCTGCCAGCGGCCGGCTGAGATTGTCGGGCAGGCGGCCGGGGCTTTGCCACTTAGTGAAGGAGATAAAGACAAACGCATTCCAGACGAGGCAGAGTTAGTCAGTCGCTTCTGAGTCTCTCACCGTGCCGGCCGCAGAAGCGTTACGCTTATTCAGTATGACCCGGGCATCATTCCGTCCGGGTCTGGAGAGAAATATTCATACCGCATCCGTGTCCCCTCACCTTCTCATTGCACCATGACATCATTCGTATTAAGGAGCCCCGGTCCTCTGGTGACCAGCTGACATCTTCATACCGCAGACAATAAAACTTACTGCGATCCGGATATCAGCAGGTTACAGGGGATATACCTGAGGGCCTTTCCAACCGGGTAAGCCAGGTCGTTATTCAGTATATCGTCGGTGACTGCGTCCCGGGCCATTTCTGACAGCCATCATGTTTACTCTTCATGATTGCAGATATCAGTGCGAAGCTGGCTGAGGGTACGACAGGATTAACGAACTTCGGAGGACTGGTTTTAGCAGCTCTTGCATGGCAATGCCGGAATCAACGCTCTGCTGAGTGGTTTCATTCAGTGCGCACCGGGGATTTACTGAAATATTGACTGTGGGATGCAGTCACGTGGAGAGCTCTCAATTGGTCGGGTAACACCCTCGTCAAACTTGCATGCTGCAGTCAATATCAGCATATTATGGCCATAAATGACATACCGCAGTCAATATTGTCCGATCTTTACTTGCAGAAAGGAGAGCGAATATTGACTGTAGTATGCGTGATGCACCTCACAGTCAATAACTAATTGCGTATGCATACGGCAGTCATGGTAATGCATATCGCAGTCAATTTTCCGGCTTCATCGCCGATAGCGCTTCAGCAAGTTTCTGCGGATCGATGCCTGCAGCCTTCAGTGCCTTGATGACTTCGTCATAATTCTGCTCCGGCGCCTTCTCTTCTTCCTCCTTGCGCGGCACCTTCACCGTCCCGCTGATGAGTTTGGGATTGCGATAATGAACGCTAAAGTAAGTCGCCCGGCCACGTTTAAACTCGGTGTAATCCAGATAGCCGATATCCCGAAGTTGCTCCATAGCCTTTCGGACCGTGTGGTTCTGCGTATAGATATTTGAGGTAAGATTCAGCCGGTCCCGCATACGTTTCATGGAGATAGGTGCGGGATTCTGGGGAAGGCTCTCGATGTAGGTATACAGCGCCTGGGCAGATTCCTTCCGCTGCAGGGCGTCAATGGCTTTCAGCCGAAGCAGGACCCGCCTATCCATATGGTAAAGCTCAAAGAGCTTGGGTTCAGCCTTGATCTCCACGATATCCTCGTTGATGTCATAATAGGCTGACTGCACCAGATGGGTGGTCCATCCTTTGGTCTCGCTCTGGAACTTCAGGGTAACCGAGGCGAGTTTAAACAGGGAATTGCTGATGCGATCCCGCATTTTCTTGTTTGAGCGCCGTGAGTCAAATCCACACATCTTAACGAATTCAACGAACGACAGTTCCAGGGTGTCACTTTTTACCCCATACTCAGACATCGAGCGAATGATCCCGAGCCAGACTTTAAAATCCGTGTCCATATCAAGACGCGAACCGGTGATCTTAACGTCGGTGTACCCTTCGCTTTTGGCGATGGACAGCTGTACGAGCTCCTCAGTGGCATCTGTGACGTTTTTACGGTTTGCCTTACTCCTGGAGGTTGATTTCAGGGTTGGAACGAAGAGACCGAGCCTCATGAGCGCTACCGGCTGCACAGTACTGGTACTGTTGACATCCAGCTTAACAACTTCGCCGGTTGTCTTGTCCACTTCCTGAAGATTGAGAGGTAAGCTGTTATTTTCGCTCGTCATCTTGATCCTCAACGGTTATCCACAAAAGAATGTCGTTATACGTATCGCAGTCAACGGATATACATACCTCAGTAAATACCGTTGCATATCACAGTATTAGATTTCGCATACAGCAGTCAACTTTTTACATTCCACAGTCGATCCAGTATGACGTTCAGGCCAGTTACAGCGCCTGCTGCAGCGATCCGGGGATCTCTTTAGGATCTCAATATGATCTCTTTGGGATCAATTACTGGATCGAAGCAACGAATAACGTTAATCCCCAGCCAGATCTACCCCACCACATTCAGGGTTCTGCAAGGGTAATCTGAATGCCGCATGAGTAACTCTCCCTGATTTAACATTAAATATTGACTGCGATATGTAGAATCTTCTTTTGTTGTTGACCAGCACTCGGCTTTTAGTTTCATACCATAGTCAATTTTTCACATATCACAGTCAACTTCATGAAGATTGACTAATCCGGAGAATATCCGGCATCGTAGCGTTCGTGCTTTGTGCAGTCTCTGTGCTTTTCCACTTCCTCGCCGCGTTCTCACTGAGTGAGATCGCTTACTGCGGCGAGCGGCAGTGAGAAATATTGACTGCGGTATGTGATTGAGCCTCTCTTCCCCGGTTTACAGCTTTCATTACAGCCAGCTTTGCAATTTTCAGATGACTTTGCGATTTTATTGTTGCTTTGCAAATAATTCCAAGATTTAATAAAATGATGCAAAGCGATGATTAAAGGATGCTCAGAATGGGACTGATGGATACACTTAACCAGTGCATTACTGCTGGACATGAGATGACGAAGGCTATCGCCATTGCGCAGTTTAATGACGACAGTCCGGAAGCAAGGAAGATCACCCGCCGCTGGAGAATTGGTGAAGCGGCGGATCTGGTTGGCGTTTCTTCTCAGGCAATCAGGGATGCAGAGAAAGCCGGCCGGTTACCTCACCCTGATATGGAAACCCGTGGTAGAGTTGAACAACGTGTTGGTTATACCATCGAACAAATCAATCATATGCGGGATGTGTTCGGTACCCGACTGCGGCGTGCAGAAGATGCTTTCCCTCCGGTGATCGGGGTTGCCGCTCATAAAGGGGGGGTTTACAAAACCTCCGTTTCTGTTCACCTGGCTCAGGACCTAGCCCTGAAAGGACTCCGTGTTCTTCTCGTTGAAGGCAATGACCCACAGGGAACGGCTTCTATGTATCACGGATGGGTGCCCGATCTTCATATTCATGCTGAGGACACTCTCCTGCCCTTTTATCTTGGGGAAAAGGATGATGCCAGCTACGCTATAAAGCCCACCTGCTGGCCTGGCCTTGATATCATCCCGTCCTGTCTGGCACTGCACCGCATTGAAACTGAGCTGATGGGGAAATTTGACGAAGGCAAATTACCTGCTGACCCGCACCTGATGCTCCGTCTGGCCATTGAAACGGTCGCTCATGATTATGACGTGATTGTTATCGACAGTGCACCTAACCTTGGTATTGGTACGATAAATGTTGTATGCGCTGCTGATGTATTGATTGTCCCTACTCCGGCAGAGCTGTTCGACTACACCTCCGCACTGCAGTTTTTCGATATGCTTCGTGACCTGCTTAAGAACGTGGATCTTAAAGGCTTCGAGCCAGATGTCCGTATTCTGCTTACCAAATACAGTAATAATAACGGCTCGCAGTCCCCGTGGATGGAAGAACAAATTCGGGATGCCTGGGGAAGCATGGTCCTTAAAAATGTTGTGCGCGAAACGGATGAAGTCGGTAAAGGTCAGATCCGTATGAGAACCGTTTTTGAACAGGCTATTGATCAACGTTCTTCAACAGGTGCCTGGCGTAATGCCCTCTCTATCTGGGAGCCTGTTTGCAATGAGATTTTTGATCGTCTGATTAAACCACGCTGGGAGATTAGATAATGAAGCGTGCCCCTGTCATTCCAAGACATACCACACATACTCAATCGACTGAAGATACCTCATCACCGGCGCCGGCTGCGCCGATGGTGGATTCATTAATTGCGCGCGTGGGTGCTATGGCCCGCGGTAATGCCATCTCTCTTCCGGTATGTGGACGGGAAGTAAAATTTACCCTTGAAGTGCTCCGGGGAGACTCTGTTGAGAGCGCTTCACGCGTATGGTCAGGCAATGAGCGCGATCAGGAACTACTTACCGAGGATGCTCTGGATGATCTCATTCCTTCATTTTTACTGACTGGTCAGCAGACTCCAGCTTTTGGCCGCCGGGTTTCCGATGTCATTGAAATTGCAGACGGCAGCCGTCGCCGTAAAGCCGCAATCCTGACGGAAAGTGATTATCGCATTCTGGTTGGTGAACTGGACGATGAGCAGATGGCAGCATTGTCCCGACTGGGTAACGATTATCGGCCGACGAGTGCTTATGAACGTGGTCTGCGTTATACAAGCCGGCTGCAGAATGAGTTTGCTGGAAATATTTCTGCACTTGCCGATGCGGAAAACATCTCTCGTAAGATCATTACCCGCTGTATCAATACGGCCAAACTGCCTAAATCCGTTGTTGCCCTGTTTGCTCATCCTGGAGAACTGTCTGCCCGGTCAGGTGAAGCCCTTCAGAAGGCTTTTGCAGATAAAGAAGAATTACTGAAGCAGCAGGCTGAGATTCTCCACGATCAGAAGAAAGCGGGACTAATCTTCGAAGCTGAAGAGGTCATTAGTCTTTTAACATCCGTACTGAAACAATCTTCCGCATCAAGAGTTAATCTGAGCTCACGTCATCAGTTTGCTCCAGGGGCAACAGCATTGTACAAGGGCGATAAAATGGTGCTTAACCTGGATAGGTCCCGCATTCCTGCGGAGTGTATAGAGAAAATTGAAGCCATTCTTAAGGAGCTTGAGAAACTAGGAGTCTGATGCGGACACGCTTTAGTCTACGGTTATCTCCCTTCACTTCATTTCCTTTCTCACAGGCCAGAAAAAATAACTGGCCTGAATACTCTCTCTGGGACCACGGTCCCACCTGCATCGTCGTTTAGGTTTCAGCCTGGGACCACGGTCCCACCTGTATCGTCGTTTAGGTTTTCAGCCTGGGACCACGGTCCCACCTGTATCGTCGTTTAGGTTTTCAGCCTGGGACCACGGTCCCACTTGCATCGTCGTTTAGGTTTCAGCCAGGGACCACGGTCCCACCTGCATCGTCGTTTAGGTTTTCAGCCTGGGACCGCGGTCCCACCTGCATCGTCGTTTAGGTTTTCAGCCTGGGACCACGGTCCCACCTGCATCGTCGTTACATTATTAGTTTGGGACCGCAGTTCCATCAATGCCTGTCACGAACAGGTATTGGCATGGCGCCGGTGACCCGTTGAGCGGAGTAATCACGCAGCAGGACTGCTATTACAGGCGATGGTGAAAGCTCTGTTGGGAAATGAACGAAGCATGCATGTTGAGTAAAATCTGCAAAATTTCGCAGGGTATGCGGCTTAATTTTAAATTTCCGCCAGCATTTTTAAAGCCAGTTGCCGCCGCTGTGCGTAGGCCGGTCCTTCGTTCGGCTGGTAACCAGTTCCGGCCGTTTTTACGACCTTGGGATCATCTCGTCAGCAGTGTCTCCACTGTGATGTCGTTTGTCACGTTGTCCGATCACAAAATATACTGGTTTTGACGTTCTGTTATCAATTGCGCCAGGTCTTTTTCGTCCAGAAGATGGAGCATTTTTTCATACAGAACCGCGGGCACACAATAAAAAAACAGGCCGGTTGCTGTCAATAATAGCGACCGAGTAGCCGCAGCCGGCACCGGCGCTGGCCACCGGATCGTTTTTAAGTTCGCTGACGCTGGCTGTTACATCACACAGAATGATATTTGTCATGGTTCCCCCCTGAGACAAGTCATCTGCATGATCGGTAAAGTATGATCTGGCGGCAAGTTCCGTCTGTCATTTCGCCGGTCAGAAACGGGCAACCGGCAGCTCCTTCCAGCGAGTGGTATATGCCGATGAAAGCATCTCACGTTTCATCTGCCATTCCGGGCCTATCCCTCAACCGGCAAACCATACTTTACCCAGCCCTGAGTTGTTGATCTCGTCCAGAACCATCATCAGCTCAGCACTGTGAGGCCGTGGCGGGCGTTCGTCGAACAGCTGCAGCTGCGAAACGCCAGACCCGGTGAAATCATTCAGCATAACTCCGGCTTTGGCATACCGGTGCCCATCGTTCCTGATACGCTCCAGAGCCGTTGTGGCGGCAGCAATGATGTCCCCAGTGTCCAGAGTGGGTGTAAGCAGTTTCTCCGTGGCCACGTTGCCGTAGTAAGGCTCTTTAACGGCGAACGGAGACGTTTTGATGGAAACGGAAATATGCCGGCAATACTGGTGCTCTTTACGCAGCTTTTCAGAGGCCCGCTCAGCGTGCTGACAGATAGCCTGGCGGAGCGACTCGTACTCCTTGATCTTCACACCAAAACTGCGACTGCAGACAATTTGCTGTTTCGTCGGAGGGGCTTCCTCAAGCGAAAGGCAGCTTT
>OKKJ01000150.1_pt1 | contig 20915 bp, 23 predicted proteins | sample 1610651 | NCBI WGS metagenome assembly OKKJ01 (sample SAMN04436671, study PRJEB24849) | human gut metagenome | biome: human gut; feature: NICU; material: stool | host: Homo sapiens | place: USA: Saint Louis, MO | collected 2010-07-05 | reverse complement strand
TTTACACTTTCATGACGTAATTTCAGAGTTTTTAATTGAGTGATACTACATAAAGATATTTATAACCTATACGAAATATTTCCGTTCTCATCAATTTTATCATCTCACTTCAAAACAATCATGACGCTTTTATTTCTTCAATATTCTTTTTTATGAAATTCAATTTTCTTTATTTCGTATTTTGAAAACACTTTCTTTTTTTTGCATTTTTATCTAACATTTTATGCTTTATGTTTTATTTTATTGTCAAAAGTTTTTAAAACCTATATCTTTTTGTCAATTCATTTTCATTTAGATTTTGTAAATTTTTCAAATTTTATATTATTCTAAAATTTTTTTATTACTTTAAAAAAATCCTAAAAACCGTTATATATACGATAAATACCGATTTTATCTATGTTTTTTATTTTCGTTTTTAGCACTTGGTCTTAAAAGTTCTTGACAAAATTTTCATGTCATTTTATAATTAGTACGTTGTTATCAGAAATCATTCATTTTCAGAAATTTGTTTAGTTTTTATATCATAATTGAGAATGCCTTTTCAGGCAAAAGGAGTGTATAATGTCACACGCAAAAATAAAGGTTGCTCTTGCAGCATTGCTCGCATGCAGTGCATTTTCCGCAAGTGCTGCAAGTCCTTTTTCGGATGTAGATCATAATGATTGGTCTTACAAAGCCGTTGCGGAATTATCCGAACAGGGTGTCGTTGACGGTTATCCGGACGGTTCTTTCAAGGGAAATAAGGAGATTTCACGTTTTGAAACTGCACAAATTGTTGCACGTTTACTCGCAAAGGAAAATTCTCTCAACAACGAACAGAAAGCAAGCGTTCATAAGTTGGCAAATGCTTACAGTGATGAATTGAAACAGCTCGGCGTTCGTGTGGACAATGTTGAAAAGAAACTCGGAAAAACAGCTCTCATTACCGAAATTCGTGTTTCGGGTATGAATCGTTATGACAATGTTTTCAAAGACACCAAGAAATCTCACTATGAATTCGGTGCAAGAGTAGGTTTCAACACGATTACAAAAGTTAATCCACGTACAACAGTTTACGGTCAGCTTGAAACTTACATGTCTTTGAACGGTCAGCCGATGTACGATGTAAATGCGGATCAGCATGAAGACAGCAAGTTGCACTTGGGAAGATTGTTTGTAACTCATCAGTTCGGTAAGGAAGAAACCGATCCGAGAAGTCCGATGGGTCCTATGTCAAATATTATCGGTATCGGACAGTTTCCGGTAACTATGGGTGTAACCGGTTATACTTACAAGGGTAATTTCAAGGGTGCATTCATTCAGTTCGGTGATGCAAACAAAGGCGGACACTTGCGTCTTGCATACGGTCGTGCTACCGACATCAACTACGACTACACCGCACCGATGCAGAGAGGTATTAAAGGATTATCCACGTCTTTTGCAGAAGCTGCAGTTAATGTTGGTACAAAACTTGCCGATACAAAGAAACAATTGGAAGGAATTGTACAAGCAAATGAAAGTCCTGAAAAAGTTGCAGCAGCAAAAGCAGGTCTTGCTATTCTTGCAAAAAAATCTGAAGAATCACAAAAAGCCATCGCTGATTTTGATGCAAAAACAGATCAAAATAAAGATATTTACTATCCTCTCAAAGACAAAAACGTAATGATGAAGGACGGCGAAGATGCGGACGTTCCGGCTGCATATGCTTCCTACATTTACAAGAAACCGGGCAAGTATGAAATTCATGCTTATGCTTTGAAGGCCGTTGGACCGGTTTCAAATATCGTTCAGGCTTACGGTACCGCTCTTTCTTACAATGTAACCGACAAGCTCAACTTGCACGGTGAATATGTAAAGAACTCCGTAAAATTGCCGCTCAATGATGAAAGACCTTCAAGCTATACCGTAGGATTCACATACGGCAATGCAAGCGTCTTGAAACCAAAGTCCTATTCATTCGGAATCGACTACATTCACAGTCAAGCCGGAACATACTTCGGCGGATCTTCAAGCGATATTGCAGATCAGTACATGGCTCATGTATACAAAGATTGGGTACCGGCTCTTACAGATCCGGGAAAACCTGAAAACCATTACAAAAACATGCCGGCATACTTTGCTGACAGCTTCGATAACAAATTACGCGGCAAAAATACAAAAGCCGGCGGTGCGAAGTTCTTCCTTGCGAAGGCACAGTATGTACCGATCAAGGGATTAATTCTCGAAGCATCTTACGGTTTCAACGCAACCGACATGGGCGGAAAGCAGATGGATAACATTTTCCGTATCCAGGCTACCGCCTACATAAAATAATTAATTCCAAATCACCTCTATAAAAATAACCTCGTCAACTGCGGCGAGGTTGTTTTTTATTGCATATTCAATTGAAAAACCGATTTCCTTTTTTTGGAAATCGGCTCTTTTTATAACGGATTTTTTTCTGCAGCTCCGGTTTTTCTCGGAAAGCGTTTCGGGCATTTTGAGTTTTTTTGTATATAGATAATATTTCTCTTATCTCCGTTTGAAAGTTCGAGATTTTTTATTTCAAAAACTTTCGCATCAAATGCTTTCAATACGTTTCCGCATTCTGAAAGTTCTTCTTTCGCTATTGCGCCTTTCATCGCTGCAAATATTCCTTCTTTTTTTACAAAGGGTAATGCCCATTCGCTTACCGTATTCATACGTTTTACCGCTCTTGCGGTCACTATATCGAATACATCTCTGTAATTTTCATCTCTTGCCGCATCTTCGGCTCTTGCATGAAGTGTTTTTGCGTTTTTTATTTCAAGTTTTTCAAGTATTTCTTTTATCGCATCAAGTTTTTTACGCACCGCATCCATGAGTACCACTTGCATGTCGGGTCTTAATATCGCAAGTATTACTCCCGGAAATCCTCCTCCCGTACCGAGGTCGAGTATTTTTCCGTTTTCGGGAAAGTATTTTTCTTCGTATACCGTAAGCGAGTCGTACACGTTTTTTATCAAACTTTCTTCTTCGCTTTTTATACCCGTTAAATTAATGTGCTGATTTTTCTCGATTACATACTTGTTGTATGAAATAAGTTTTTCGTATGTTTCTTTATTTATTTCTTTTTTTATCGCATTGTCGAAAATGCTCATACTTTTTCACCTTTGTATTTTTTTACGTATACCATGAGTATTGCAATGTCTGCCGGCGATACTCCGGATATGCGTGATGCTTGTCCCAATGAGAGCGGTTTTATTTTCGTGAGTTTCTGTCGTGCTTCTATAGATATTCCTTCAAGTTTCATGAAGTCCATGTCTTGCGGAATTTTTTTGTTTTCCATTTTTTCCGCTTTTTTTATAGCATTTTCCTGTCTTGTTATGTATCCTTCGTATTTTACGGTTATTTCCATTTCTTCAACCGCTTCGGCGTCAAATTCTTTGCATCCGAGTTTTTCCACCATATCTTTGTAGGTTATTTCCGGACGTTTCAATATTTTGTCCGCTCCTATGCCTGTTGTAAGCGGTGTCGTACCGAGTTCTTCGAGTGCTTTGTTTACATCTTCTTTGGGTGTAAATCTCTTTGTCGTTATGTAGTCCATAGCTTCTTCGAATTTGCGTTTTCTTTCGATGAAGTGCTTGTAGCGTTCTTCGTTTACAAGTCCGATTTTGTACCCTTTTTCGGTAAGTCTCAAGTCCGCATTGTCTTGACGGAGTATGAGTCTGTATTCACTTCTGCTTGTCATCATTCGATACGGTTCATTTGTTCCTTTTGTTACAAGGTCGTCTATGAGTGTACCGATGTATGCTTCATGTCTTGCAAGTATGAAAGGTTCTTTCCCCTGTATTTTAAGTGCGGCGTTTATTCCTGCCATAAGTCCTTGTGCCGCCGCCTCTTCGTAGCCCGATGTACCGTTTGATTGTCCGGCGGAGTACAGTCCTTCCATTTTTATAACTTCAAGTGTCGGATAGAGTTGGAGCGGATCCAAGAGGTCGTATTCGATAGCGTATGCCGGACGCATTACTTTTACATTTTCAAATCCCGGTATGGTTTTCAAAAATGCGTATTGCACGTCTATCGGCATCGAGGTGGACATTCCCTGTACATACATTTCGGTCGTGTCAAGTCCTTCAGGTTCGACAAAGAGTTGGTGTTTGTCTTTGTCTGCAAATCTCACTACTTTATCTTCGATTGACGGACAGTATCTTGCTCCCACTCCATGTATTTTACCGGAATAAATCGGGGATCTGTGCAAGTTATCACGAAGTATTTTATGTGTATTTTCATTTGTGTATGAAAGGTAGCAGTCTTTGATATTTCTGTCCTTACGTTCACTCAAAAATGAGAATGCGTGATTTTCTTTGTCGCCTTCTTCAAGTTTCATACGGTCATAGTTAAGACTTCTTCCGTCTACACGACTCGGTGTACCCGTTTTAAATCTCAGTATGTCTATTCCATGTTTTTTCAAATTTTCGGAAAGTCCTACCGACGGTCTCATTCCGTTAGGTCCACCGGTGTACATGTATTCACCGACAATTATTCTGCTGTCCAAGTATGTTCCCGTACAGAGTATTACCGCTTTTGAACGGTATATTTCGTCAAATTCGGTTATTACACCTTTGCATTTTCCGTCCTCAACCACGATGTCCATTATTTGCGCCTGTTTCAATTCGAGGTTGTCGGTATTTTCCAAAATACTTTTGAAATATCTGTGGTATGCTCCTTTGTCGGATTGCGCACGAAGTGCATATACCGCCGGTCCTTTACCGAGGTTGAGCATTCGCATTTGTATTGCGGTTTCATCGGCTGCAATTCCCATTTGTCCGCCGAGTGCATCTATTTCTTTTACGAGATGACTTTTCCCCGGTCCTCCGATTGCCGGATTGCAAGGCATCATCGCCACGTTTTCAAGTGATATTGTAAAGAGCAATGTCCTTGCTCCCAATCTTGCCGCTGCCAGTGCCGCCTCACAACCCGCATGGCCTGCACCGACAACAATTACGTCATAGGTATCTATCAGATACATTTATTTCCTTCTTTCATTACTTATTTGTTACAACTTATTATTTTATCATTATATGCCGAATAAATCTTCCGTATTCTTCTTTGCATTTGAAATTATTTCTTCTTCGGAAAGCGGCATGTATTTTGCAAGTTCTTGTGCTACATATACTATGTTTTGAGGTACGTTCGTACGTGGAAGTTTTCTTCCTCTGGGTGTAAGGTAGGGCGAGTCCGTTTCAAGGAGCAATCTTTCTTTCGGTATGATTTCTACCGCATTACGAAGCTCGTCCGCACGTCTTTCATCACATATCCAACCCGTTATACCGATGTAAAATCCCATTTCAAGTAATACTTCAAGCGTTTTTCTTCCGCTTGTATAACAATGTACGACCGATTTTTTGCAGATGTTTTCATATCCTTCAAAGCATTCTATGAAATCTTCATCCGCATCACGCATGTGTAAAAACAAAGGTTTATCCAGTTTGACTGCAAGTTCGATATGTCTTTTGAAACATGTAAGTTGTACTTCCTTTTCGGAAAACATTCTGTTGTAGTCAAGTCCGCATTCGCCGACCGCAATTATTTTGTCATTTGTTTTTATTATTTCTTCGATACGTTTGAAGTCCTTTTCCGTTGCATTTTCCGCTTCGTGCGGATGTATCCCTGCCGTACCATATACATCATGCTTTTTTGTAAATTCGTTTACAAGTTCGTTTTCACGTCCGCTTGAACCGGTGAGTATACATTCAACTCCGGCATCTCTTGCGTCATTTATTATTTTCATTTCGTCTTTGTACGAGTTTGTAAATAAATTTATACCGATGTCATAATATTTTATCATTTATTCTCCTATTTACCTACACAGAACCGGCTGAATATCGAATTTATGAGTTCATCGTCTACCGTATCTCCGGTGATTTCTCCCAGTATGTTCCAACTTTCGGTAAGATCCACGACAATACAATCCGCCGGCATGTACAATTGCAAGCTTTCTTTTGCACGTATTATGGATTCATACGCTTTTTTTACAAGGTCTATATGTCTTAAATTTGTAAGGAACAATGCACGTCCGTCTTCTATGTCGCCGGTTTTTACGTAATCTTCAAGCACCTTTTCCAATTTGTTCATACCCGTTTTGTTTTTTGCCGATATTTCAAGCACGGGCAAATCTTTTGCATACTTTGAAACGATTTCTTTTGTCGTTTTTTTTTCCAAATCCGATTTGTTCAAAAGTACGACCGCTTTTCGTTTCGATATTTCCTCAAGCAATTTTTTATCGCTTTCTTCAAGTTCTTTCGAGCTGTCGATTACCATGAGTACCAAGTCGGCTTTTTCCATAGATTCTCTTGCACGTTCGATACCTATTTTTTCCACTTTGTTTTCGGTTTTTCTTATTCCGGCGGTATCCATAAGTATAAGCGGAATACCCGAAAGTGAAATGCTTTCTTCTATCGTATCCCTTGTCGTCCCAGGTATATCGGTAACTATTGCACGTTCCTCTTGCAGAAGTGTGTTCAAAAGACTTGATTTTCCTGCATTCGGTTTACCCACTATCGCAGTACGTATTCCGTCTTTTATAATACGGCCTTTTTTTGAAGTTTCCAAAAGTGCATGCAAAGTTTTTTCTATTTCCGAAAGTTCCGTTTCCATTTCATGACGTGTCAAATCTTTCAAATCTTCGTCCGGATAATCTATCGTGACCTCAAGTTTTGTAATGAGATCTTTCATCTTTTCACGATTTTCATGTACGAATTTCGACAATGCTCCCGACAGATGACTTTCCGCCTGTGTGAGTGCAACTGCGTTTTTCGCTTCGATTATATCCATTACCGCTTCCGCCTGTGTCAAATCGAGCCTTCCGTTTAAAAATGCACGTTTTGTAAATTCTCCTCGCTCCGCAATCGTTGCACCTTTTTCAAGTACGAGTTCCAATGTCTGACGAAGTGCTTCCTGAGATCCGTGAATTTGTATTTCCACAACATCCTCGCCCGTATACGAATGCGGCGCTTTCATGTATACCGCAAGTCCCTCATCTATTTTCGTTTCGTCTCTTTTTACATACCCGAAATACATTTTGTAGGGAATTGCATCTTTGAAAGTATTCAATTTTTTTGTATAAAATACACGTTCCGCTATATCACATGCGGAAATACCGCTTATTCTTATTATTCCTATGCCGCCTTCTCCGCTTCCGGTCGCAATTGCGGCAATTGTAGTTTCTTCATACATATACTTATCTCCTTATTAATTAGTATTTTACCAAAATCTTTTTAAAAAAACATCGAAAATCGTTTATATTTTTACCTTTTTATATTTTAAAGAAGCTTGATTTTATAAATTCGGAACTCTTTTTTGCTTTTTTAGGCCGCCGCTTTTTTAAATTTAAACTCGTATTTATGCTATATTTTCTGTGCGTCCTATATTTTCGGTATATACTAAATTAATATGTTTAAATTGTTTTAAACTATTTTCTAGAAAATACTTGACGTATACCGACATAGTGGTATAATAACTTCTAAATGAGTTGCTTTTTTAGGAAACAGTAAATATTTGAACTTATATATTATCGTATATTCGCAACCATAGAAATTCTGTTTCACTATATACGAAAAATACATTTATTTTTTTCAGGAGGTATTAAATGAAAAAACTGCTCGCTTGTGCCCTTGCGGCATCTGTGGCAATTTTCGGTTTAACAGCTTGTTCAAATCAAGATAAAGCCGATGCACACAAGTTGAAGATCGTTACTACAAATTTCGCGGAATATGATTTCGCACGTCAGATTACAGGTGACAAAGCAGATGTAAAAATGCTTTTGAAACCGGGTGCAGAAAGTCACAGTTATGAACCGTCACCGCAGGACATCAAAACAATTCAGGACAGCGATCTCTTCGTTTATGTAGGCGGAGACAGCGATGAATGGGTAGGCGACATTCTCGAATCTATGGACAAGAAGCCGAACACATTCAAGCTCATGGATGCTGTAGACTTGATGGAAGAAGAAGTAAAAGAAGGAATGGTTCATGAACATCACCATGACGACGAGCATGAACACGAACATGAAGAACACGCTGACAAGCATGAACACGAACATGAAGAACATGCTCACAAACATGAACACGAAGAACACGCTCATGAACACGAACATGAAGAACATGCTCACGAACATGAACACGAACATGAAGAACACGCTGATGAACCGGAAATGGACGAACACGTTTGGACATCTCCTGTAAACGCTATCAAGATTGTTGAAAAGATGAGTGCGGAAATTATCAAGCTCGATCCGAACAATGCAGATACATACAAGAAGAACACTGAAGAATACATCAAGAAGCTTCAGAAACTTGACGGTGAATTCCGTGAAGTCGTAAATAACGGAAAGAGAAAAGAAATTGTCGTAGGTGACCGTTTCCCGTTCCTCTACTTTGTAAAAGAATACGGTATTGAATATTATGCAGCATTCCCCGGATGCTCAACGGATACAGATACAAATCCGGCAACAATTGCATTCTTGACAGAAAAGGTTAAAGAGGATAATATTCCTGTAGTATTCCACATCGAATTGTCAAACGAACAGATGAGTAAGGCAATTGCAGAAGCTACAGGCGCAAAGAGCGAATTACTCAATGCCGTTCACAATATAAGCGATGAAGACTTCAAGAAAGGCGTAACCTACATTGATCTCATGGAACACAATGTAGAAGTACTCAAAGAGGCGTTGAATTAATGAGTTTGCTTACATGCAAAAATCTTTCCATGGCATATGAAGGAAAGATCGTTTTAAAAGACATCAATTTCACTGTTGATACCGGGGACTATCTCGGTATCATCGGTGAGAACGGTGCCGGAAAAAGTACATTGGTAAAAGGTATTCTCCGTTTGAAAAGAATTTCAGGCGGAGAAATTTCCTATGGTGACAATTTGCGTGCCGATGAAATCGGTTACTTGCCGCAACAAACACAAGTCCAAAAAGATTTTCCCGCAAGTGTAGAGGAAATAGTTCTTTCGGGGCGTCTTAATCGTTGCGGTTTTTATCCTTTTTACAGAAAAAAAGACTACGAAGATGTCGCTGAAAAACTCGAGATGCTTCAAATCTCACATTTAAAAGACAGATGCTATCGTGATTTATCCGGAGGACAACAGCAACGTGTATTGCTTGCACGTGCTTTATGTTCCACACGCAAACTACTTCTTTTGGACGAACCGGTAACGGGACTCGATCCAGTAATCACGTCCGACTTTTACAAACTCGTAAAAGAATGCGTGGAAAAATACAATATTACCGTCATCATGGTTTCACATGACGTAAGCGGTATAATAAATCAAGCAAATCATATATTACACCTTTCAGGTCACAGGCAAAAATTCTTCGGAACAACCGAGGAATACAAAGCAAGCGACATCGGAAAAGGCTTTATAAGGAGTATCGAACCATAATGCAAGAACTGTTACAAATGTTGAGCTATCCTTTTATGATTCGTGCGCTCATAGTAGGAATCATGGTATCCCTGTGTTCATCACTTTTGGGTACAAGTCTGGTACTGAAACGCTACTCCATGATAGGAGACGGACTTTCACACGTAGGATTTGCCGCACTCGCCATTGCATATGCGATGCACATGGCACCGCTCACACTTGCAATACCGGTATGCGTACTTGCAGCATTCTTTCTTCTGCAACTGGAAGACAACGCACGCATAAAAGGAGACTCCGCAACGGCACTCCTCTGCAGCGGTTCACTTGCAATAGGTGTAATGACGGTATCACTCACAACCGGTATGAATACGGACGTATGCAACTACATGTTCGGAAGTATACTGGCAATGAGCAAGTATGACGTATACATTTCCGTAATACTCAGCGTATGCGTACTCATACTGTATGTATTATTTTACAACCGTATTTTTGCCGTAACGTTTGACGAATCATTTGCAAAAGCTACCGGCACAAATACCTATCTCTACAATATGATTATTGCACTGCTTACAGCGATAACAATTGTACTGGGAATGCGTATGATGGGAGCATTGCTCATCTCAAGCCTCATCGTATTTCCCTCACTTACCGCAATGCAAATTTGCAGCCGATTTAAAACTACTGTAATCTGCTCGGCAATATTTGCATTGGTATGCTTTGTTGCCGGAATAACACTTTCATACCTGCATTCCATACCTACAGGTGCATGCATAGTCGTATTGAATATAATTTTGCTTTTCATCGTAATGGGAATAAGAAAAGCGAAGGAACGTGTATAATGAATAAAAAAATCATTGCTTTGTGCTTAAGTTCACTTATTATTTGTATGGCAGGATGCGGATCTGACAACTCGGCATCACCGGATACACCTCCGCCGCCGAAAGTACCTCCACAGGAGCAAACACTTCCGGACAAACCGATAGTACCTCTCAAAAAAGAAGACATCGAAAATCAACAAGGATTTCCGAAATTCGATGTAAAATATGACATTGCAGCCGACAGACAAAACTTCGACAAAAACAATATAGATATAACTGTCGGAGATACGCACTACATGACACAAATTAATGACTGGTACATGAACTTCAAAGACTATGAAAACAAAACGGTAGTAATAGAAGGCTACTTCCTTACAATAAACGGACACTACTTCATAGGAAGAAACGGACCGACATGCCCATACTGCACCGGCGGATACGTCGACTTCGAATTTACAACGGACGAAACGTTGAAAGACTTGAAACCGCTCGAATCTTGGATAAGAGTAACGGGCATACTTCGTGAATCTGATGTACACATGAGCGAAAAAACAACGGTTCCCTTCTACCATATAGAAGCAATATCCATAGAAAAAATTCCCTACTCGGGAAAAGGAACTATTACGGACTGACCGATGAAATATTTCCGAAAATATAATATTCAACAAACGAAAAACGCGAAAATTCTCGCGTTTTTTATTTCACAAAAATATTCAATTCTCCAAATTTCAAATTCAATTCAAACATGACGCATACTTGACTATACGGAAAAACCTTTATTTTTTACAAAAAATCTTAAAAAATACAAAATAATTTATAGAATCCGACCGCTCAATGTGGTATATTGTTGTTGTGGAAATATATATATTCAATATAACCAATCACGCAACATTTTATACCGAAAGGGTAACAACATGAAAGAAAAACAGATACTTCTCATAGGCGACATAGTAGGCTACGGCAAAGTAGCACTATCCGCCATGATACCGATACTTTCATACATGGGAGTACGTGCACAGAATTTGCCGACCTCCATAATTTCAAACACTTTGGATCATGGAATATTTGAAATACTCGACACCACCGCGTACATGCAAAAAACTTTGGAAATATGGAAACGCAACGGATTTTCATTTGATGCGATATTCACCGGATTTCTTTTAAATGAAAAACAAATGGATATAATTTCCGACCTTTGCAAAAAAATGTCCCTTGAAAACAAACTCATATTCAACGACCCGATAATGGCGGATTGGGGCGAACTTTACAACGGAGTTACGGACAAAAACGTCGCATACATGAAAGAAATCGTTTCAATTTCGGATATTACAATACCCAACTATACCGAAGCATGCTTTTTGACGGACACGAAAATAAATATGGAAAGCATATCGAAACTTGAAATCACGAAAATAATAGACAAGCTGCTTACATCCGGTGCAAAAAACGTTATCATAACAAGCACTTTTACCGAAAACGAAAAATGTATCGCCGGATTTGACGCAAAGAAAAACGACTACTTTTTCATCCCCTACGATGAAATACCCGTAAAAGCTACCGGTACGGGAGATATTTTTTCATCGGTCACGATAGGCCACATAATGAAAGGCGAAAGCGTGGAAAACTCCGCAAGACACGCAGGACGTGTAGTCAGAAGCATGATTCAAAAAAATTCCTTCAACGAAGGCACGATGAACGGACTTACAATAGAAAAATTCATGTACATATTGGATGAATAAACACACGAAAACCGCTCAAATCAATGAAATAAACTTCTATATAAAAACAAAAAACTCTCTGCAACGACTTTATCGTCAAGCGGAGAGTTTTCAATTGTAAATTTTTCTTCCACGATTTTCATCAAAAGCAAGTACAATCAACTCATTATCTTTTATTTCGAAAGCAATACGATAATTTCCTACACTATATCGCCAATAATTACGTAAATTTCCGGTCAATGCTTTTCCGTATAATCTCGGATTTTCGGTGTTTACCAAATTTTTATCTATCCAACCTTTAATCAAAATTTTGATAGATGTATCCAATTTGCCTATAGATTTTTTCGCCTTCTTTGTATACAAAACTTCAAACTTCATAATCCGAACTCCGACCATAATTCTTCATGACTGTACGTTTTAAGAGTTCCGGCTTTATTTTCCTTTTCGTACTCTTCAATAACTTTTATCATATTCATCTTCAATTTTTTCAATCATTGTACTTCTTATTATTTCGGACAATGTTTTATTGTGAAATTTTGCATACGCTTTTAAAACTTGCAAATCCTCATCCGGTATACGCAAACTTATTGTCGCCATAAAACCACCCCTGTATTACAAATGCATTACTGATATAATTTTACAATTTTATTTTAACTTTTCAAAAAAAATAAGAAATACTCTTACTCCGATTTATTACATCAAAAAATAATTTTACCCGATCAATACGCTGCACGTTTGCAAAGTAAATATTTGAGAACGAGAGAAAAACTTGAAGGACAAGCGGGTAAATCGTATTTGTCGAAACCTATGAAAAATGAAAGCGTCTGAATAACTTCATCATCAAGCAAACTCAAATGATACTCCAAAGGTGAAGGGTCGAACTTTTTTAAAATCATTCGTGACATTTTTCTCGAAAGACCGTAAAATACACACTTCTTGCAAACGGAATTCGAAATACTCATTGAAAGCTCCGGCTCGTACCTCCAATCGGGAGAAATTTTTGTAATCATATCCAAAAACTCACGAAAAAATTCCGTCATCGAAACATCGGATCCCAATACATAGTAAATTCCACGATAAAAATCCGGAAAAGAAATTTCATCAAAATTCATAATTGCTCCTTTCAAAAAGTAACCGAAAAAAGAAATACATAATGTATAATCAAAATAATTATAGAACGTTTGTTCTAATTCTAGCACGTGCAATATTAAAAAATCAAGAAAGGAAAAGTATGAATAAAGAAAGACAAATACCGGAAAGAAGTGATGAAGAACTTGCAAAAGAAGTACAAAACGAAAACAAAAATGCACTTGAAATATTGGTACGGAAATATGCACCTTTGATTTACTCTTTGACGAGGAAAAACTTCGAGAAAAATTTTTCACAAGACTTGGCACAGGATTTGTGGGTGAAATTCATCGAGCATACAAAAAATTATGACGAAACGAAAAACAGTTCCTTCGCCGGATACATAAAAGTCATGTTATATGCCGATCGCTGGACGATACTTCGAAGACATATGAAAAATATACAAAGAGAATCGGCAAATTTGGAAGATGTCGAAAAAATCACCTACGACAGATATGAAAATCTTGAAAACGAAGAAGCGGAAAACATAATAAAAAAACTTGAGCTTACCGAAAAACAACAAGTATTTCTAAAACACAGAAGAGAAAATCCGGACGCACCCATGAGGGAAATCGCAAGCAAAATGGGCATTTCTCAAGTTGCGGCACACAAAATGCAAAAGCGCATACAAAAAATTTTTATCAAAGCAGGTTATAAAAATTGAAATCATTTGCATGTAAGTAATGAAGGTCACGAGACCGGAAAGGAGGGCAACATGGAAAAGTTGGAAATCACGTTCAACGTTGAAGGCGGAAAAACAACAAAGCTTATCATACGTGAACCGAAAGAAAACCTCACAAAAGCGACAGTAGCATCCGCTTGTGAAAAAATCGTTCCCGTGCTTACAAACAGCCTCGGCAATAAAGTAACCGGCTTTGAAAAAGCACAGAAAGTAACAACCGAAATCGAAGAATTGGAATAATTCAAGATTTCATAAATTAAAGAAAGGAGAAAAAAATGTCTATAGCAAAAGAAACACTGAAGAGTACCGTAGTTGTAGTTCTCGAAGGAGATGCAATGAAAAACGGTAAAAAGGGCGTGAAGAAAATCAAGCTCGACCGAATTGTGAAAAACGCATCGGACGAAGCTTTGAAAAACGCCGGAAACTCACTCGCAGCACTTCAGAAAAGAGCGCTCATGAGTATACAAAGAGTAGATGTATCTGAACTCAAGGAGGCATAATGGAAAAAAACAAAATCAGGGCATTACTTGAAATGGTAATATATTCAATAATCGAAATCATACTCGACAAAATCGAAAAAAGATTTCCGCAGGAAGTAGAAAAACAATATCCCTGCTTGGTAAACTAGGCAACAAAAGAGGCATCGTAAAGATGCCTTTTTGCTTAGGTATAAATATCTGCATTGTAAAATTTCACTATCCGGTTTTGAAAAAATCATAAAAATATTAAGCCGTTGGACTCATTACGAGTCCAACGGAAAAGCAAAAAGAACTCATCTTTCGATGAGTTCTTTCATTTGTATTTATTAGAATGCGTAGTTCAAAGAAACTCCCCAAGCCTTGTAGAGTGTATCCTTTTCCATCTTATTTCCCGCTGCGTTCTTGTATTCCTTAGCCTGAACGTCGAAGTTGTAGTATCCGTCCAAGGAAATATCCTTAGCGAGTGCTACACCTGCGGTTGCCTGCCAGTACTTTGCACCGATTTTGGCACCTGCTGCCTGAGCAATGTTTTCAAGTCCGGATCCGCCTACATATGAACCTGCATCGAGGTCAACATAACGTACTCCGAAGTTGAACATTTTGTAGTTTACATCAACGCCGAGATCCCAGAATGCCGGTGTGTGACCTTCAAGCTTTTCGGTTGCCTTTACATAGTCACCGGAAAGTGCCACATTGTCCATAAGCTGAACTTTTCCGTTTACTCCCCAGAACGCATTAGCTTTCTTGTTTGCTTCAGCTTTTGCAAAGTGTGTATAGAATGCACCTACACCTACTTTTTCGTGAAGTTGTACATTTCCTTGTACGAAGTATGCTTCCGACACGGACTTGTCGGCTTTCTGAACATTGAATTTCTGTGAGTCTGATAATTTTCCGTCAGCAGCTTTCTTAACAAAGAACGGGTTCAACATTCCTGCATCATCAGTATTTAAATCTCTGTAACGACCGTAACCTGCCTGTACATTGAACATTCCCTTTTCATAAGATGCAACTACACCGTCGAAGTCGCTGTCATACCATGCACCTGTACCGAGTGTTGCACTTGTGCGGCCGAGGTCGAATGTAAGACCTTCTACCGGGGCGTATTCTGCATGAAGCTTGTCAACGGAAATTTTACCGTTATCCTTTGCATCTTCAAAATTGAATTTACTTACCAAACGAGCTTTTACTGCAATTTTGTCATTAGCCTGAGCCTTAAGGTTCAAACGCACACGACCTGTGAATGTGTCTGAATAATCTTTATGCTGAGCAACTTCTGCTTTGTATGCACGTTCTACCTTTACACGAGCGTCGCCTGTCCATGTAACGTTTCCTACTTTATTTTCGAGGTTGCTTACACGAACGCCGAGGTTGTTCAATTCGTCAGCGTATTCTGCTGCCAATTTTTCAACTGTTGCTTTCTGCTGAGCGTTGAGCTCATTTTCCTGAGCGAGAAGTCTTGCAACAATCTGTGCAACTTCAAAGCGGGTAATGTGCTTTTCTCCGCCGAATGTGCCGTTCGGGTAGCCTTCTACTACGCCCTGTGCGGACAAGTCTGCTACTGCCTGATATGCCCAGTGATCTGTGCTTACGTCACTGAACGGATTTGCTGCGTATGCGCTTACGCCTGCTGTGAGTGCAGCTACTGCTGCCAATGCGAGAATCTTTTTCATGAGATTTTCTCCTTTCAAATTCGCTCCTAAATTTGCGAGTTTCCGTGTTTCCTCGTTGTCACCGGAGCCTTTGTGACACATACATTCTAGCACAGTTTTACAAATATTTCAAAGTTTATTTGATTTTTATTGTTTATACGTTCAAAAAAAATTTTATAACTCATTATAATCTTCGTTTTCCATTTTTATATTTATTTGTTTTTTAAATGATTTCTACGTATAAATTTTATTTATTTAATCGTTATATTTTTGTTTATATATTTTATTTTTTATATCAAAAAAAAGAACCCACCTTTCGATGAGTTCTTTCATTCGTATTGTTTAGAATGTATAGTTCAAGGATACATTCCAGTAGTTAAACAATGAAGCCACTACCGGTTTAGCTCCGTCAGCTTGAATGCGTGGTTGCGCCTTAGATTTGAAGTTATAGTTTGCTTCAAGTGTCACATCTTCTGCGACCGGCATTACAAGAGATGCCGACCAGAAACATCTGCCTGATGCACCGTCCATACCGTGTGAAAGTGCCAAATTCGATCCGCCGATATAGGAACCGGCTTCCACGTCATAGTAGTGAAGTCCCAATTTTGCCATACCGAGACGATAGGTGAGTCCGGCATTCCAAAAACGTGCTTTGTGGTCCGCTTCGGTTACTTTGGTTACAAGGTGACGATTTCCGACATATTCACCGTCAAGGCTCAATGCATCTCCAAGTTGTACTTTACCGTTGACTCCGACAAATTCTCCTGCCGGTTTTGTACTTTCTTTTTTATTGAAGTGTGTGAAGAAAGCACCGAGTGTCACGTACTTACCGAGCATCGTGTGTCCCTGTACGAACCACATTTCTTTCTTTGTATCGATATTGAACGGGGCGGTTACTTCCACATCACCTTTTGTGGAATCTTTATGCGGGAAGAAGTACTTCTGTCCCAAATTGCCGTAATCGGTCAGACGTCCGTATCCCGCTTGCAAGCCGATAGTATTGTTGTCATAGGTTGCCACAATACCGTTGATACCTTTTCCGTACCATGCTCCCGATCCGATGACCGCATCTGTATGTCCGAAATCAATCATGGTATTTTTCATCGGTGAGTATTCGGCGTGAAGACGATCTACCTTAATAAGACCGTTGTCACCGTACGGCTTACGCTCCAAATTCTTTCCGTCAAAGCTGAATGTATTTACAAGACGTGCTTTCACTGCCATTTCCGGACTTGTCTGTGCTATTACGTTTAAACGAATACGTCCTGTAGTTTCATAGTGTGAGTCATCATTCGGATCCAATTTCATCTCACGTTCATATTTCACACGAGAGTCGCCTGTCCATGTAATGTTTCCTACTTTGTTTTCGAGGTTATTTACACGAACGCCGAGGTTGGAAAGTTCGTCAGCGTATTCTGTTCAACTGTCGCTTTCTGCTGAGCATTGAGCTGACTTTCCTGTGCGAGAAGTCTTGCAACGATCTGTGCAACTTCATAACGGGTAATGTGTTTTTCACCCTGGAATGTGCCGTTCGGGTATCCTTCCACTACACCTTGTGCGGACAAGTCCGCTACTGCCTGATATGCCCAGTGATCCGTACTTACGTCACTGAACGGGTTTGCCGCATATGCGCTTACGCCTGCCGTGAGTGCAGCTACCGCTGCCAATGCGAAAATCTTTTTCATTTTTATCTCCTTTGAAAATTCTTCCTTTTTGAAATGTACAAAGAGTTACCTTGTTTCCTCTTTACATTATCGAAGCCAATGAATATTACATACTGAACTATATTACATTGCAGTTGCTTTTTGCAATATTTTACATGATTTTATATATTTTTCAGTTAAAATTTCCCGTTATCGGCTTATTGTGCATGTTTTTTCCGTTTTCCGCCTGTTTTATGTTTTTTGTTCGTTTTTTATATATATTTTATACTCTTTATATTTCATAACAAAATATTATTTTCATAACATGGTATTTTATTTTTCGCATTTTAAAATCCCTTTCACTTTCGCAAAAGGGATTTATTTTTACAGAAGTCTTGTATATTTCTTTACATATATTTTCTTTATAAGTGTTACCAGTCCCAGGTAGAATGCCACATTGACGATGAGCAGTATCCAGAAATTATCGGGAACAGGTAAAAGATTTAAGAATTTTCCGACAACGGTAAACGGTATCACCGTTCCGACCAGCATACCGAGCAAGGTAATTGTCATCATACTGAAAGCGGGTCGACTTTCTATAAAGGGGAATTTCGGTGTACGCAGAGCATAGAGGACGAGTGTCTGTGTCCACAAACTCATTATGAACCAACCGGTATGGAAAATGCTTTCAAATGTAGTGATGTCCGTACCGGAGGTCAGTTGTACGTAGTTGAGTCCCATGCTCATAGGTATAATCAACCAATACATGAAAAGGAATGTCGTCTGATCGAATACCGAGCTTGTCGGACCGAACCATATCATAAAGTTACGTATGCTTGCCGCTTCCCATTTTTTCGGTTTTTCCAAGTATTCCATGTCCATATGGTCCCAAGGTATTGCCATACAAGACAGATCGTATACCAAATTCAGAAACAGAAGTTGTACGGGTGTCATCGGCAAGAAGGGCAGGAAAATACTTGCAAGCAGTACGGAGAAAATATTCCCGAAGTTGGAGCTTGTTGTCGCTTTGATGTATTTCATGATGTTTCCGAAAACTTCTCGTCCTTTGACAAGTCCTTGTTCCAAAACGAGTAAATCTTTTTCGAGCAAGATAATGTCGGCGGAATCTTTTGCTATATCGACAGCATTGTCGACTGAAATCGATACGTCCGCTTGTCGCATGGCGGGTGAGTCGTTTATACCGTCTCCCATAAATCCGACTACATGTCCGTTTTGTCTGAGTACACGCACGATGTCGGCTTTTTGTGTAGGTGTCAATTTTACAAATGCAACGTGTTCTTCTGCAATTTTTGCCAATTCTTTTTCGGTTATACCGATAAGGTCTTCACCGAATACGATTTCGCCGATATCCATTCCGACTTCTTTGCAGACGTGACGTGTGACGAGTTCGCTGTCTCCTGTCAATACTTTTACATCGACATGGTGACGTTTCAATGCCATAATCGCCGCATGTGTTGTTTCTTTCGGCGGATCGAGGAATGCAAGGTATCCTATCATGACCATGTCGTGTTCGTCTTCTATGGAGAAGGCATCCGCGTCCGGCGGATTTGTTTTCTGTGCTACACCCAGCACACGGAAACCTTTCTGATTGAGTTTATCTACGTCTTCTACAATTTTATTTCTGTCTTTGTCCGTCAATGGACGTACTTTCCCGTCAATGTCCACAAAAGAGGATATTGAAAGCATTTCTTCCAAAGCGCCTTTTGTAATGAGTTGTGTTTTTCCGTTTTTGTCCGCTACAACTACACTCATTCTTCGTCTGACAAAATCAAAGGGTATTTCATCTATTTTTTCATAACCGACTCCCAAGCCGGATATTTCTTCGTCTGCCGCCTTGATAATCGCTTTGTCCATCAAGTTTTTGAGTCCTGTTTGGAAATAGCTGTTAAGGTAGGCGTGTTTCAGTACAAGATTGCTGCTTTCTCCATTGATACCGAGATGGTATTCCAATACGATTTGATTTTGTGTCAATGTGCCTGTTTTATCTGTACAGAGTACGTCTATCGCTCCGAAGTTTTGCATCGAGTTCAGACTTCTGACAATGGTTTTTCTCTTGGCGAGGTCGTTCGCTCCCTTGACGAGGTTGGTCGTTACAATCATCGGAAGCATTTCCGGTGTCAAACCTACCGCTATCGAGATACCGAAGAGCAGTGCATCGAGCCAATTTCCTTTTGTCAATCCGTTGATGATGATGACGAGCGGTGCCATGACCATCATGAATCGTACAAGTAATTTTGATGTCTTTTCTATACCGATATCGAAACTGGTTTTGATCGGAGCCGATGCCAATTGGCGTACTATGTCGCCGAACATTGTATTCAGTCCGGTACTTACTACAATTCCGATCGCACTTCCGCTGACGACTTCGCTGCCGGTGTAGCAAATATTACCGAAGGAAATAGGTGCGTCCCCTTCTTTCACAACGGCATCCGCTTTCTTTTCAACGGGATAGCTTTCGCCCGTGAGTGAGGTCTGCGAGATAAACAAGTCTTTTGACGAGATAAGTCGCATATCCGCCGGAATCATGTCGCCTGCACGTAAAGCGACCAAGTCTCCGGGGACAATCGTGCTTGTCGGTATTTCCGAGAAAGTACCGTCACGTTTGACTGCAGCAGATATTTCTACAATGGATTGCAGTTTCTTCGCCGCTTTGTCCGAACGGTCATTCTGAATGAGTGTCATCGTTCCGCTTGCAAGTACGAGAAGAAATATAATAATTGCACTTGTCGCATCTTTATCGACGACATCTGCAAATATGTATTCCGTCATAAATGAAATCACACCGAGTCCCAAGAGTACCAATGTGAACGGACTGGAGAATACTTTCAATACTTTGAGCCAAAAAGGTTCTTTTTTATCGATGCGTGTAGTATTTTTTCCGAATTGCTCCAGCCTCTTTTTCGCTTCCGCATCGTCAAGCCCGTTTTGCGGCGTGTCGTACAAATCATACAATTCATTTTTGTCAATACGTGCCGCTTCATATATGGTAATTGTTTTCATTTTCCTCATCCTTTCTGTAATCTTTATAGGATAGGACTTTTGTTCTTGCATGAAAAAAACTCCTCCCGAACAGGAGAAGCTCTATGTACTCAATCGTCTGAGTTTTAGCACTATACAACGTAAACATTCCGTTAGCTGCGTTAAGATATGCCTTATTTCGACAAATCCTGTTACACCCATTGGCGTCTCTCGACGTTTTTGGGCAGCAGCCTATGTTTATATAGGAGCCTCACCGAACAAGTCCGATACAATTACAAAAACAGTATAGCACTCAATGAGAAAAAATCAAGCGTTTTTTATGTTATTTTTATGAAATATTTTCAGTTGCAATCTTTTTTTATTTTTACATATATATACTCGGCATGGTGCGCAGCGTCGCGCGCCACGGCGACGGCTGGGTGATTGGCTTTA
>OKKJ01000148.1_pt1 | contig 21056 bp, 15 predicted proteins | sample 1610651 | NCBI WGS metagenome assembly OKKJ01 (sample SAMN04436671, study PRJEB24849) | human gut metagenome | biome: human gut; feature: NICU; material: stool | host: Homo sapiens | place: USA: Saint Louis, MO | collected 2010-07-05 | reverse complement strand
GAAGCTCAAAAGTTGTTGGATAAAGTAGATGATCGTTCCGAAACAGATCATATGGTGATTGAAGGATTGAAGGAAAATAAAGCTGATGCGGAAGAAACAAAGAAAGCACTTGAAGAAAATAAACAAACAATAAGTGAAGAAGTAAAAGACAGAAAAAGTGCCGACAGAATATTAAACAAAGATATTGAAGCAAACAAGTCCGCCATTGCCGAAAACAAAACCGCTATTGCCGAAGCTCAAAAGTTGTTGGATAAAGTAGATGATCGTTCCGAAACAGATCATATGGCGATTAAAGGATTGAAGGACAATAAAGCCGATGCGGAAGAAACAAAAAAAGCACTTGAAGAAAACAAACAAACAATAAATGAAGAAGTAAAAAACAGAAAAAGTGCCGACAGAATATTAAACAAAGATATTGAAGCGAACAAGTCCGCCATTGCTGAAAACAAAACAGCTATTGAAGAAACCAAGAAAACAGTTGAAGATTTAGATGTGACTGCTGGAAAGAAAGGTATCGAAGCAAACAAAACAGCTATTGAAGCGAACAAGAAAGCAATCGACTTGAATGCCGCAAAGATTGCTTCTATGGATGTGGATGCACAGAAGGGTATTGCAAAGGCTACCGCACTTGCAGGACTTCACCCGATTGATATGAATGACGGTGACAAGTTGAGCTTTGCCGTAGCTGCAGGTACATATAAAGATGAAACCGCAATTGCAGCCGGCGCATTCTATCGTCCGAATCGCAATATGCTGCTCAGCTTTGCTTCCACATTGGAAAATGAAGATCAAGCTTACAATGTAGGACTTTCATTCAAGTTCGGTAAAGAAGGAAAAGTTGAAGAAAAAACAACCGACATTGAACAGCTTTACAAATTAATCGGCGAATTGCAGGCAAAACTTGCACAACAACAAGTAGAGATTGATGCTTTGAGAAAGTAATGAAAGACAAAAAAGCAAGTACCGTTAAAAGTACTTGCTTTTAGTTTGCAAAAATATTAAAAAAATCAATTGAATGTCTGTCCCGAGTCAACTACTATATTTTGTCCGGATATTCCTTTTGAGCCTTCGCTTGCAAGGAAGCATACGGTTTTTGCAAGGTCTGTAGGTGTCGTTACTCTTTTCAGTGCGGTTGTTTGTGCAATCAGGTTGAATACTTCCGGTGTAGTTACGCTTGATGCGTCCGTTGTTTTGAGTAATCCTCCGGATACCATGTTGCATGCTATACCGTACTTACCGAGTTCGGCCGCACAGTTGCGCATAAATCCTATAAGTGCGCCTTTTCCTGTAGTGTATTCATGGTAGGGTACTACCGGACTTTGGAAGAGGTTTGTTCCGATTGAGATAAATCTGGCTCTTTCGGATTTTTTCAAACTTTCGAGATTTGTCTGTAAAAGATTCAATGCTCCTTTTACGGATCCTTCCAATTGTTTCAAGTAGTTTTCCCATGTAATATGAGATAAATCGAGTTGTTTTATCGGATCGAATTTGAAGTCGATCAATGCGTTGTGTATGATTACATCTACTTGTCCGAATGCTTTTATAGCTTCGTTGTGAAGGTTTTGCATTTCATCTTTGTTTCGTACATCGGCTTTTACGGTGATTACATTTTCTTTTCCGAATTCATCGACAAGCCTTTTTGCACCTTCGGGTGTTTTGTAATAATTTGCTACGACTTTGTAGTTTTCCTTCAATAATTCACGAGCAATTTCAAAGCCGAGGCCTCTGCTTGCTCCCGTTACGACAGCAACTGCATTTTTCATTGCGGTTCACTCCTTTAATTTAAAATAAAGAAGGGAATCTTTTGGTTAATTGCTTCCTACGCTTGTATTAACAAACAGGTTCAAAGGGTCAGGTTTTAACCTTCTCAACCAATAAGGTTCCCCTGCAATCGATATCAATGCAATTATATAATAAACTACGTATTTTTTAAAGTTTCATGAGAGGTGTTTTTTGTGAATGAATTTTGAAATTTTTTGCGTTTTTGTACCTCGTTCAAGTTGTTTTATTTCTTTGCAAATATATTATTTCGTTGATATAATTATTTTTTAAAATATACTCAATGAATTCATTAATTCGTGTTATAATAATAGTATTGATTATTTATAAAGGGGATACCGATGAGAAAAAATGTAATGATTCGACTGACAAGTGTGCAACGTGACGAGTCCGGCGAAGATGAAAAAATTTCATTGGAAACGCCCGGTATATATGGTGAGGAAGAAGGGTATTCTTTTGTCACTTATGAGGAAACCGGATTGGCGGGTTTGGAGGGAACGACGACGAAGCTGGTTTGTTATCCCCGGCGTGCGGTTCTTTCGAGGTCCGGAAATTTTTTGTATGAACAGGAGTATGTCGTAGGCAAGACCATGAAGTCTTATTATGATACTCCGATGGGCCCGCTTGATTTGATTGTAACTACTAAAGAGTTTACAAATACCGTTGTGAACGGTAACGGGAAAATTCGCATTGTTTATGATGTGGAGCTTGACGGTATTTTTAAGCACTTAAATGAAATTATTATAGATGTATGGGAGGATATATGGAAGTCAGAGATGAGCTTAAAGAATTAATCGAGAAAGCGAAGTTGGCGGCTGTTGAGTCCGGTGAATTGCCGAAAGGTGATTATCCGCCCGTTCAAAGATTGGAGCTTTCTCCGAAAAAAGAATTCGGTGATTATTCTTCCAATGCCGCTATGCAGTGGGCAAGGGTTGCACATATGGCACCACGTAAAATTGCGGAAATTTTGGTTGAACACATCGATTCTTCTCTTGTTTCAAAGACAGATATTGCAGGTGCCGGTTTCATCAATTTCTTTTTGGCAAAGGATACAGTTTATGCGGAATTGAAGAAAATTTTGGCAAAGGGTGAAAATTACGGTGATTTACCGAGAAATGACGAGGAAGCCGTTCTCGTGGAATATGTTTCGGCAAATCCTACCGGTCCTCTTCACATAGGTCATGCAAGAGGTGCCGCTTACGGTTCTGCAATGGTTAATTTGCTTCGCAGTGCAGGTTACAAAGTGCTTTCAGAATACTACATCAATGATGCAGGTAATCAGATAGACAATTTGGCACTTTCCGTAAATGCACGTTACTTGCAGCTTTTGGGAAAAGATGCACAGCTTCCGGAAAACGGTTATCATGGACATGATATTATCGAAACGGCACAGAGCATTTTGGATCGTGACGGAACGAAGTATCTTGAAATGGATGAAGAAAAAAGAATAGAAGTTTTCAAGGAAGTCGCTTTGAAAGAAAAGTTGGCGGCACTTAAGAAGGATTTGTCCGATTTCAATGTAGAATTCGATGTATGGATGAGTGAAAGATCTTTCTATCCCGATCAGGTAAATGAAGTGTTGGATATTTTAAAGAAAAACGGCACTTTGTATGAGAAGGAAGATGCTTGGTGGCTCAATACCACAAAAGACGGAGATGATAAGGATCGTGTAGTTATAAGAAGTAACGGCGAACCTACATATTTCTGCTCCGATATTGCATATGTAAAGAACAAGATTGAAAGAGGCTATCATAAGTTGATAGATATTTGGGGTGCAGATCACCACGGATATATAGCACGTGTGAAATCCGCCATGACTTCATTGGGTTATAATGCCGATGATTTCGATATTATGCTTCTCCAAATGGTTACACTTCTTCGTGACGGTAAACCGGTTAAGATGTCTAAACGTACCGGTCAGTCCGTAACATTGCGTGAACTTATGGATGAAGTAGGTGTTGACGTGGCAAGATATTTCTTCTGCAGTCGTACGCTCGATTCGCAGATGGATTTCGATATAGATTTGGCAAAGAAACGTTCAAGTGAAAATCCGGTGTACTACATTCAATACGCAAATGCACGTGTACACAGTCTGTTTAAACAGGCAGAGGAAAACGGAGTGAAAATTCCTTCTTGGGAAGATGTGGATTTCACCGTACTTGTAGATGAATCCGAACTTGATTTGATAAAGAAGATGGAAGTATACCACGGATTCCTTAAAGGGGCTGCTGCCGAAAGAGCGCCTCAGCGTATTGCGACATATGCCTATGAATTGGCGGCATTGTTCCACCACTTCTATCGTAAATGTCGTATTTTAGGAGAAGAAGAAAAATTGATGCAGGCAAGATTGGGACTTATTCGTGCAGTCGGATATGTGCTTGTACATGCATTGGGTATTTTAGGTGTATCCGCACCTGAAGAAATGTAAGGGAGGTACCATGACAAAATATATTTTCGTAACGGGCGGTGTCGTATCGTCATTAGGTAAAGGTATTACTGCGGCATCTCTGGGAAGATTGCTTAAAAACAGAGGTTACAAAGTAACAATTCAGAAATTCGATCCTTATATAAATATCGATCCGGGTACAATGAGTCCATATCAGCACGGAGAAGTATTTGTAACGGATGACGGAGCTGAAACCGACCTTGACTTGGGCCATTACGAAAGATTTATAGATGAAAATTTATCCAAAGCATCAAATATTACAACGGGTAAAATTTACCAATCGGTAATAAATAAAGAACGTAAAGGCGAATATTTGGGATCTACCATACAGGTAATTCCTCATATTACCAACGCTATAAAAGAACGTGTATTCAAAGTAGGCAGAGAAGGTAATGCTGATATAGTAATTACCGAAATCGGCGGAACCGTAGGCGACATAGAATCACTACCGTTTTTGGAAGCCATACGTCAAGTGCGTAAAAACGTTGAACACAGAAATGACGTGCTTTACATACATGTAACGCTCATACCTTACATAGATGCGGCGGAAGAACTTAAATCAAAACCCACACAACACAGTGTAAAAGAACTTCGCAGTATCGGAATTCAACCGGATATTATAGTTTGCCGTACAAGCAAAGAAGTACCCGAAGACATGAAGAGAAAAATCGGACTTTTCTGTGACGTTGAACCGGAAGCCGTAATTTCAAATCTTACTGCAAAAAGCATCTACGAAGTACCGCTTCTTTTACAAAAAGAAGGACTTGACAAGATTGCACTCGAAAAATTGGGACTTGAAGACAGACCTTGCGATATGACCGCATGGAAAGAAATGGTAAACCGCATTATATCCGTAAAGGAAAGCGTGGAAATTGCACTTGTAGGCAAGTACGTGGCACTTCATGATGCGTACCTGTCTGTTGTAGAAGCGATGTCGCACGCCGGATACGAATACGGCAAGAAAATAAATATACGCTGGATAGACTCCGAAAAACTCGAAGAAGAAAAACCCGACCTTTCAAAAGTGTTTGAAGGAGTAGACGGAATAGTAATCCCCGGAGGATTCGGATATCGTGGAGTAGAAGGTAAAATAGCCACCATCAAGTATGCACGTACACACAAAATTCCATACTTGGGACTGTGTCTGGGCATGCAATGTGCGGTAATCGAATTCGCAAGAAATGTATGCGGATTGAAAGATGCAAACTCTTCGGAATTCGTAGAAAATTGTTCGGCCGTAATCGACCTTATGTCGGAACAAGAAGACATAACCGAAAAAGGCGGCACGATGAGACTGGGACTCTACCCTTGCAAACTTAAAAAAGGAACGAAAGTAAGAGATCTCTACGACAACAAAGAACTCGTATACGAAAGACATCGTCACAGATATGAAGTATCCAACACATACCGCGAAAACCTTGAAAGTCATGGCATGGTAATTTGCGGAACAAGTCCGGACGAAAAACTTGTAGAAACGATTGAACTTAAAGATCATCCCTACTTTGTAGCGACACAAGCACATCCGGAATTAAAGAGCAGACCGAACGTACCTCACCCGCTCTTCAAAGGATTCATAGCTGCAGCGATAGAATACGAAAAAAATAAATAAAAAATAAAATCCCCTTAAGGCATAATTCAAATTGCTTTAGGGGATTTTTTTGAATATTTCAAATATTTCATTTTATAATTTCGTTCGCAATATAAATTTCATAATGAGATTTGGTGATGTGATTTCTTTTGCAATAAAAAAATATAGATAAATCTTAATAAATACATTTAATAAGCGTTTCATGAAAACATTTATATAATTTATGATATAATATTGAAAGCGGATATGAAACGGACAGAGGCAAAAACAAAACCTTTATTGAAAGTTGATCGGGAGAAGGTTTGCTCGGCGGCGAATGCCGTTGTTTTTGTTTATATTTAGTTTCTTTTTTAGAAGGAGGTGTATCTTGGCAAAGTCAAGATTACAAATTATACCGCTCGGCGGTTTGGGAGAAGTCGGAAAAAATATGATGGTTATTCGTTATGAGGACGAAATTGTAGTAGTAGACTCCGGTCTTGCGTTTCCGACAGAAAATATGCCGGGAATAGATATCGTTATTCCCGACTTCAGTTATTTGATTGAAAATAAAGATAAGGTCAAGGCCGTTTTGATTACTCACGGTCACGAAGATCATATAGGTGCGTTACCGTACTTGCTCAAAGAAATAAATGTACCCGTTTACGGTACTAAATTGACTTGCGGTCTTATTGAAGGAAAACTTATCGAAGCACAGATAAAAAATTATAAATTGAACGTAGTAAAAGCGGGCGATGAATTTAAACTCGGTCTTTTCAAATGCGGATTTTTCCACGTTTGTCACTCCATTCCCGATGCTTGCGGAGTGTTTATAAGAACTCCCGTAGGTACGATAGTGCATACCGGAGATTTCAAATTCGATCACACACCCAAGGATGAACTTCAAACGGATTTGTACAAATTGGCGGAATTGGGACACAGAGGTGTTCTTGCATTATGTGCCGATTCGACAAATGCGGAATGTCCCGGACATACACCGTCCGAAGCGGTAGTGGCGAAATCTCTCATGGATCAGTTTTCATTGGCAAAAGGTCGTATTATAGTTGCGACATTTGCATCAAACGTATCACGTTTGCAAATGGCGATAGATGCCGCAATTGCACACAGACGTAAAGTTTGTGCATTCGGACGTTCTATGGTAAATGTTATCGGTAAAGCGCTCGATATGGGATACCTCAAAGCTCCCGAAGGTACGATAATAGAACCCGAAGAAATGAACAGATATCCGGAAAGTCAGATTTGCATTCTTACAACCGGAAGTCAGGGAGAACCTATGGCAGGTTTGTCAAGAATGGCGGACGGAAGTCACAGACAAGTCACCGTACATTCCGGCGATACCGTAATTATATCGGCATCTCCGATACCCGGAAATGAAAACAGTGTAGGAAATACCATAAACAAATTAATGCGTATGGGCATAAAAGTTGTAACAAACAAAAGTACACGTGTACACGTTTCCGGACATGCGTCCGAAGAAGATTTGAAAACCATGCTTTCACTCGTAAAGCCGAAATTCTTCATACCTATACACGGTGAATTCAGAATGCTTTACAAGCATGCTGAAATTGCTACAATTCTCGGAATGCCGAAAAAGAATTCATTGGTAGCGGAAAACGGAAGCGTAATCGAACTTACACGAAATTCGGCAAAAATTACAGGTAAAGTACAAGCCGGAGCAATATACGTAGACGGATTGGGTGTAGGTGATGTAGGAAATATAGTACTTCGTGACAGACAGCAATTATCCGAAGACGGTGTAGTGATTGTAGTAATATCGCTTGAAAAAGGAAGCAACAGACTTTTGGCCGGACCGGATATAGTTACACGTGGATTCGTGTATGTACGTGACAGTGAATCACTTTTGAACGAAGCGAAAGCAAGAGTTGAAAAATCACTTGACTATTGTGAAAAAAGAAATATTAAAGAGTGGAATTTATTGAAAACTCAAATCAGAGATTCACTTGGAAAATATTTCTATGAACGTACAAAACGTCGTCCAATGATACTTCCGGTAATTCAAGAAGTACATTAATATCGAGTCGGGCAAAGCTCGACTCTTTTTTTAAAAAAGGATTAAAAATGCAACGTACAAATGCACTTGCACAGGCCGGTATAGCAACGGCACTTACGGTGGTGCTTTCCCTTGCAGGATGGTACATACCGGTATTGTCGGGAATAATATTTTTTCTTATACCGATACCGATTGCATACTTGGGCCTTAATCAAGGTATAAAATGGTCGATTACAGTGACTGCGGCGGCATTTATATTGGACACAATATTTATGGGACTGTCGGCATCAATATTTATACTTACAATATTCGGTGCATTGGGAGTAATAATAGGAGCCGGATACAGATATAAATGGAAACCTATATACACCTTGCTTTTGGGCGGCATTGCAGTACTTATAGGCCTTATTATTTGCGATCTTATCGTAATGTATGTCATAGGCGGAGAACCGATGATACTGGGCGGTGCGATGATAAACGAAATTGAATCGGGAATGAAAACACTGCTTCCGGAAATATATAGCGGTGATTCACTTGAAAAAGCAATGTCGCAAATGAACCTTATAGTGGAAAACATGAGAAAAACCGTACCGGTAGCAATAGCGGGAGCATCGCTTTTCTATGCACTTTTTGCAATGACAATATCGAAAGTAGTATTTCATAAAATGGGGATAAAAAATCTTCCCTCGATACCTCAGTTTGAAAAATGGAATCTTCCGGTATACCTTGTATATGCGTACATTTTCATGCTTGCAATACGTTTCATTCTTCCGGAAAACGAATGGACACAACTTTTGGTTTACAACCTCACACCGATATGTACGATATCTTTTTACATACAAGGACTTTCATGCGTGTGGTGGGCATATCATAAATACCCCGTAATGAAAAAATTAAGACTTATAATACTCATACTGAGTTTATTCATACCGATACTTCAATTAGGAGTAATATTTGTCGGAATAATGGATATGACATTGAAATATAGACAAAAAACTGAAAGTTTGCAAAAAAACGAATAATAATGTACGATTCATACAGATATAATCGTATATCAAAGGCCGTAAAGGCGGAAAGAACAGGAGTTTTATGCTCAGCGATATCTGGATTTATAAAAAATCTGCAAAAATATTTATAATATTGCTTTTTATAGCGATATTTGCACTGTTTACACAAAATTGGCAAATGGGACTTTTGGTATTTATACTTGTTGCCGGATCTTTTGTGTACATATACAGACAAGACGGTAAACAAGAAAAAATACTGATGAAATACCTTGATGACATATCTGAAGGGGTAACGGCAGGTACCGTATATGCAGTCAAAAATTTGCCGATAGGAATTGCCATGATGGACGAAAAACGTGCATTGGTATGGGCAAACAACGTATTTCGTTCATGGATAGGAGAAAAAGCGGAAATCGGCGCAAATATGCAAAGCCTGATATATGGTGCGAAAGTTTCCAAATTATGGGGAAAAACAGGCTGGTTCGAATGTCATGCCGGAGAAACTTTTTTCCGGGTATTTCATAAATACATTCAAGTAAACGATACCGAAGAAGGCAGCACACCGTTCATGGTATTTTACTTCATGGACAGAACGGACGTGGAACTTTTGAGAAAATCTTCAGAAGAATCCATGCCGGTATTCTGTATGATACGTATAGATAATATTTCCGAAGTAACGACGGACATGACCGATGTTGAAAAATCCAACATACTTTCACAGGTAAATGAACTTATTTTAAAAGAATTCAGTCAAGTTGACGGATTTATCAAGCAATATACGGCATCGGATTATGTAGCGTGTATATCACATAAATCGTTGAACGATATGATGTGTGAAAATTTTGAAATATTGGACAAAGTACGTTCGATACATACGGTAAACCGCATACCCGTCACACTTTCAATCGGTGTGGTGAAAATGGACGAACCGTTCATAAAACAAGCCGAAGAAGCACAAATGGCACTGGACCTTGCACTTGCAAGAGGCGGTGATCAGGCAATTGTGAAAATAGGACAGAATGTCAAAGCGTTCGGTGGAAAAGTACCGACATCCGTAAGCTCCACGAGAGTAAGGGTAAGGGTAGTTGCACAAGCGCTCAAAGAAATAATCGAAAGTGCCGATCACGTACTTGTCATGGGACACGCACACGAAGACTTCGATGCGCTCGGCTCGGCGGTCGGTGTATGTCACCTTGCAAGAGCATCGGGAATATCCGCAAATGTAGTACTTTCACCGCAAGAAGACACCTCGAGGAAAATGATAGATGCAATTCGTGAAAGTAAAGAACTTGAAGGACTTCTCATAGACGAAAATACTGCAAAAGGTATGATTACGGACAAAACCGTACTGATAATTGTAGACACGCATATACCGGCAATGGTGGCGGCACCTCAATTACTTGAAAAAGCAAAAAGAAAAGTTATAATCGATCATCACAGAAGATCGGCAAGCATTATAGACGATCCTCTCCTTACATACATGGAACCCTCGGCATCATCGGCATCCGAACTTGTAACCGAACTCATTCAATACTACGGTGAAGAAGAGGAACTCTATGAAATAGAAGGCTCATGCCTGTATGCCGGAATTGTAGTAGACACGAAAAGCTTCAGCGTACAAACAAGTGTGCGAACATTCGATGCAGCAAGCTTCTTAAGACGAAGCGGAGCAAATACGATGATGGTAAGAGAAATGTTCAGAGTAGATATGAACGCAATCTTAAACCGTTCACGTGTACTCTCGAACTTGAAAATAATAGATGAATACATGGTATTTGCAGAATGCCCAAAAGACATTGAAGACTCGCAAATCATGGCAGGACAACTCTCCGACTACTTGGTAGCGGTAGAACAGATAAAATGCAGCTTCGTATTCTATCACACCGAAAAAGGACTATGCCTGTCCGCACGAAGTGACGGAAGTATAAACGTACAAATCGTAATGGAATCAATCGGCGGCGGCGGACACCTTACAGTAGCAGGTGCACAATTCGGAAAAGATGGTACAATAGAAGAAATAGAAAATAAAATCATAAAGCAAGTTCGTAAACAAGTAGAGGAGGAATAAACATGAAAGTAGTACTTCTTCAAGATGTAAAGAAATTAGGAAAACGCGGTGACGTAGTTGAAGTATCGGACGGATACGGCAGAAACGTACTTATTCGCAGAGGACTCGGTTTGGAAGGAACAAAATCCAATCTTAATATAGCGGCACAAAGACAAGAATCCAAAAAATTCCAATCACAAGTAGCAAAAGACGAAGCCGTAATAATGGCATCACAACTTAAAAAAGTGAAAATAGTAATTCCGATGCAATCCGGAGAAGACGGAAAAGTATTCGGAAGTGTTACACCCAAGTACATAAGCGAAGTGCTTGAAAAAGATCACAACATTACAATAGACAAGAAAAATATAAAACTCAAAGAACCGATAAAAGCACTTGGAGAATACGATGTGGAAATATGGGTACACCCGCAAATCACAAGTACAATCCATGTAAGCGTAGTAGAAGAATAAAAATAAGGAGACGTGAAAAACGTCTCTTTTTACTTGGTTCATTTGATAAAATGAAATTGAAAGTTTCATTATAAATTTCGCAAAGATAATAATTTTTTATAATCAATACACAACGGAATACATGTGCGGACATATTGTATAGAGTCGGGAAACCGGCTTTTTTGTATATTTAATTGTAGTAAATAAAACCGAAATATAAAAATAAAAACACGGAAAAAGTAAAAATATTTCGATTTACCGAATTTTTTTATAAAAGAAAACGAGGAAATATTTAACATTAAATGATTTATGAGTGAATTTATATTATGCAACCATATTTCTTTTACATATCAGCATATATAAAACAGAAAATGTGGTATAGTAACAATGTATCATTAAAAATGGGTATTTACCCTAAGGAGGTTATATGGACGCTATTTTTAACGTCATAGATGTTATAGTAGCCATTATCGGACCGCTATCCGACTTTTTGTGGGAATTTCCTACAAACTTTGATTGGTATTCAAGCATTCCGGTATTGGGAGAATTCTCTTTCTCTACAATTCTTTTGATAGGATCGGGAATTTACTTTACATTTCGTTTACGTGCCGTCCAAGTATCTATGTTTAAACGTGGAATTCACGTAATGACAAAAGGATACAAGGAAAAATACGGTATTTCACCGTTGGCGGCATTTCTTTTGAGTTCCGGTATACGAGTAGGTCCGGGAAATATTTTAGGTGTTACAGGTGCAATTGCAGCAGGCGGGCCCGGTGCACTTTTCTGGATGTGGATATCCGCATTCTTCGGTATGGCAACAGCATATACCGAAAGTACACTTTCGCAGATTTTCAAAGAAAGACGTGGAAGTGAATACGTGGGAGGACTTCCCTACTATGCAAAAATTTTGTGTAACGACAAAGTTTGGGTCGGAGTTATTGCCGCAAGTGCATACATCGTATACAGCGTGTGCGGTATTCCGGTAGACAGCTTCAATACGGTAACGGGTATCGCCGCAGTAGGACGTATAGTAACGGGTGTAGATTTCCCTGTACAATCCGACTTCTACTACTATGTATCCGCATTCGTTATCGCACTTGTTGCATTCATGGCATTTGGTGGAGTGAAACGTGTAACGCAAGCATCCGAATTCATGGTACCGATAATGTCATGTGTATACTTTGCGACAGTCATCGCTTTGATTTTGTACAATGTAAACAGCGTATCGTACTTCTTTAATGCGGTGTTCTCCGGAGCATTCACGCCCGATGCAATATTCGGCGGCGCATTCGGTTCAATGCTTGTACAAGGTGTAAAACGCGGACTTATGTCAAACGAGGCAGGACAAGGTACAATCACGATGGCCGCAGGAGCTGCCGGCGGAAATCATCCATGTGAACAAGGACTCATCGGTGCAATCGGAGTATTCTTCGACACACATATTATCTGTACGCTTACAGGATTTATTATTATAATGGCGCACCGTTGGACAGCAGATCCCACATGGCAAACAGCTGAAACATACACGAAATTCCTCTCATCGGTAAGCTCACTCACACCGGGTACTATAGAAAGTATAGTTTTACTTCTCCTTTCGATATGCTTTGCGCTTTTTGCATACACATCCGTTATAGGTATGGTAGCATTCTCGGAAGTATCGGCAAAACGTATAAGCAACCATAAATGGTTCATTCAAGCGGTAAGACTTTTGTGCGTATTCGTATCCGCATTCGGAATAATGTCCAGTATAGCAGGATACGACCTTAGTCGTATGTGGGCATTCGAAGACTTGGGAAATATTACAATCGTATACGTAAACATTCTCATGCTCTACTTGGGCTTTAAATATGTAATAAAAGCAACCGAACATTACGGAAACAGAAATCCGAAAGGAAATGAAATATTCAACTCGGAACAAGTTTTGGGAATTGAAACCGACTGCTGGAAAAACAAAGAATAAGAAAAGAGGCGAAAAGCCTCTTTTTCATTGCAATAAAAATTTCAAAATACAAAAATCGTAAAATAAAAACGAAAGTAAAAATATTTCACAAAAGCGAACAACTCAAAACGGATTTTGTTATTTAAAAATTATAAAATTATAAAAATGAAAAAATTTAAACTGAAATATACAAAAAATGTAAAATGAAAGTTTAAATTTGAAAAAATATATTGATACCGGTAACAGTTCTTTTATTTAGCGGAATAATGTGCTATCATCATGTTAAGTTTTTATTACAGAATGAAAGGTGGCGAAGGGGGATAGACCCTGCTCATATGACAGGACAGACAGCATTCTATACCGCAATTATTATTTTCGTTTTAACCTATATCGGGATTATGTCGGAAAAGGTGCCGCGCACCATTTGCGCATTACTCGGCGGCGGTGCAATGATTTATTTCGGTTTTGTCACACAAAATCAAGCATTTACACAATTTATCGACTTCAATACTATCGGTTTGTTAATGGGTATGATGATTTTAATTTCCGTAGTAAAGAAATCCGGATTTTTCAAAGCGATGGCACTTTGGGCTGTAAAAATGAGTAAAGGGCAATCAAAAGAATTGCTCATATTGCTTTCCATAGTAACGGCAGTAGGAGCGGCACTCATAGACTCCGTAACGGCAGCATTACTTATAGCACCGATGACTATATCCATCTGTCGTATGCTCAAGATTTCACCCGTTCCCATACTTGTATCGGAAATTCTCATGGCGAACATAGGCGGAACGGCACTCATGATCGGTAATCCGCCGAACGTTATGATCGGATCGGCAACGCATTTGGACTTCAACGACTTCTTGATAAACCTTGCACCGGTAGTAGTTGTTACAATTATCGTGACACTTATCGCAATACTCGTACTGTTTCGAAAACAACTTCCGAACGTGCATATGACACAAGAAGAACTTGACAAAATAGATATATCATCTGCAATAGAAGACAAGAAAATACTTAAAAGATCGCTTTCGATACTCGCACTTACGATATGCGGATTTGTAATACACAGTATGTTCGGACTTCAATCGGCAACAATTGCAATGACCGGCGGTGTCGCAGCTATGATTATATGCGGAATAGACCCGCAAGAAGTAATGAAAGAAGTAGACCTCGACACATTACTCTTCTTTACAGGACTCTTCATATTGGTCGGAGGAATGGAAAATGCCGGAGTAATTGAAGCGCTCGCAAAATGGGCAATCGGACTTGTAGGCGGAGATATGAACCTTGTAACATTCCTCATTCTTTTCCTCTCGGGAATTGCATCCGCATTCATCGACAATATACCGTTTACGGCAACAATGATACCTCTCATACACAATATGCAGGTACTTTTGAATGCACCCCACTCGGACTACATGTGGTGGTCACTCGCACTCGGTGCGTGCTTTGGCGGAAACGGAACGATGATAGGTGCATCACCGAACGTAATCATGATAGCGATAGCGGCAAAAGAAGGATACAAAATAAGCTTCAACACATTCTTGAAATGGTGCTTCCCTCTTATGCTCCTTTCACTTGTCGTATCTGCAATATACCTCTATGTAAGATATCTTATGTTTATTTAAGAAATATAAAAAGCTGCAGTTCATTTAAAATGTGCTGCAACTTTTTTTTATGTGATGAAATTTATATTCCTCACAGTAGTACTTCCGGGAGAAACATTCAAACCTTTGTATAAAAAAATGAATATACCCATGCACGTAATGACAAGAACACTATCCGGTGCCGGAGCGGCATTCTCCTCGATAGTCCCTTGGAGCGTAGCCGGTACATTCATAATAGGAACCTTGGGACTTTCAAATGTAAATTACATATTCTACGCATTCTATCCCATGCTTATTCCTATATCGACAATAATTTTAAGTTTCATAAAAAATTAAACAAATTAAAGAAAAACCCGCCGGAAACAGCGGGTTTTGTCGTAAACAATTTAAGTGAATTTATAAAATTGCTGATTAAAAAAACATATATTTATTAATGTGTTTATAACATTTTTATACCTTGATATAGAAATATTATAAAATCGTTTTAATTGACATGAGATTCATTATCAAGTATCATTTGGTTGTAGATTATGAAAGGTGGTGAAATTGAGAGAACTTTTTGTAGCATAGTGAAATGTCATTTGCGTAGGTTATTTATTGTTTTAATGTTTTGTGTGGATAGAAACATACTTTAATGATCCGGTAGAATGGTGACATAGTTACAGTGATATAGTAGAAGAGAATAGTTGATTGTTAAGCATGCACTTGTACACACGAATTGCTTTAAATTTAAGCTTTTTGTGGTATATGGATAGGATGCTTTTTTTGTGTTCAGAATTCGCACAAAATTAATGATTAATCTGTTTTGTGGAGTTTTCCACATTTAAAAAAAGGTGGTTGTAACTATGTCTAAAGAACTTAACTTAGAATCTCTCTTTATCGGATCCAAAGGTGAAAACGGAAATTTATACAAAGAATTGCTCAGCAATTTGATTGATGACCATATCGGTTGGCGTAAAAACTATATGCCACAAGACCCGGCAATGATTGGTTCTGCAGATAAGAGAGAAGAATCTTTCAAATTGACAGCAGATAAAGTTAAAGATGTTTTGGATGAAGCATCAAGACGTATGAGAGCTACAGCGGTTCCGTGGCACAGTGCTGGACGTTTCTGGGGTCATATGAACTCTGAAACATTGCTTCCTGCAATTTTGGGATATAACTTCTCAATGCTCTGGAACGGTAATAACTGTGCTTATGAATCTTCACCGGCAACTTCAGCAATGGAAGAAGATGTAGGTATTGATTTCTCTCATATGTGCGGGTATGGTGAAATCGGTTGGGGACACTTGACCGGAGGCGGTACAGCTGCAAATGTTGAAGGTATTTGGTATGCACGTAATATTAAATCAATTCCGCTCGCATTGAAGAAAGTATTGCCGGAAACAGTTGCAGGCAAGAGTGAATGGGATCTTTTAAACATGCCTACAGATGAAGTAATGGATATTGTAGATGCTCATCCGCAATCCATTGATGCTATTAAGGCAGTTTCTGCACGTAGCGGTAAGGATATTCAGAAGCTTGGAAAATGGCTTGTTCCTAAGACAAAGCACTATTCTTGGCCGAAAGCTGCAGACATGGTAGGCGTAGGTTTGGATCAGATTGTAATGGTTGATGTAGATTCACACTACCGTTTGAAGATGGACAAATTGGAAGAAACAATTCGTGAATTGGCAGCACAGCAGATTCCTGTAATGGGAGTTGTAGGTGTTGTAGGTTCAACTGAAGAAGGTGCGGTAGATCCTATTCATGAAATCGTTGCACTTCGTAAGAAGTTGTATAAAGAATTGGGAGTATACTTCTACATTCACATAGATGCTGCATATGGTTCTTATGCACGTACATTGTTCTTGGATGAAAATTATAACTTCATACCGTATGAAAAATTGGATGAAGAATTTAAGAAACATGGTGTATTCCATTCACCGGTACATATAAAGAGAGAAGTTTATGAAGCTTACAAGGCATTTGGTGAAGCAGAATCAATTACAGTTGATCCGCATAAGATGGGATACATTCCATACGCAGCAGGCGGTGTAGTTATTAAGAGACGTTCAATGCGTGAACTTATCGGATACTTTGCTGCATATGTAAACGAAAAAGGAGCTCCGTCATTACTCGGTGCATACATGCTTGAAGGTTCAAAAGCAGGTGCAACAGCAGTAGCAGTTTGGGTAGCTCACCGTGTACTCGGTTTGAATGTTTCAGGATATGGTCGTTTGATTGGTGCATCAATTGAAAGTGCACGTAACTTCTATGACTTCTTGGGAACATTGACATTTGAAGTAAATGGAAAGACAATTCGTGTACATCAGCTTGTTGACCCGGACTTCAATATGGTCGACTATGTATTCCAGCAAGACGGTGCAACACTTGAAGAAACAAATGAACTCAATAGACAGTTCTGGTTGGCAACTTCATCCGGAAGAGAAAGTCTCTACACTCAGGGATTCATTACATCTCATACAGACTTCGCACGTCCTGATTATGGTGACAGCCCGTTTGATGAATTTGTTAACAAGAAATTGGGATACTCCAGAGAAGAATGGGAAAAAGCAGGTAAGGTTACAGTTCTTAGAGCTTGCTGCTTGACACCATACATGAATGACAAGAAAGCATTTGAATACTTCTCTGAAGAAATCAAGAAAGCAATGGTTAAAGCACTTACAGCAATTGTTAAATAATAGTGTCAATTGTTAAAAACAAAATAGATGGCGGAAGGGCTTAAGCCCTTCCGGCTTCTATATAAAAAGGAGAAAAAAATGAGTGAAATTAAAAAACTGTCACTTGTTACCTTTATCGGTATGACAATGGCACTGTGTGCGAATGTGCGTAATATTCCGATTTTGGCGGCAACCGGTTGGCAATTAGTTTCTTACTTGCTTTTTGCAATTATATTTTTAGCACTTCCGATGGCGGCTATGTGCGGTGAATTATCTTCTATGTTCCCTGGTGAAGGTGGACTTCAGTTGTGGGTAAAAGAAGGTCTCGGAGAAAAATGGGGATTTGCAACAGCATGGATTGTATGGGTTCAGATGTTCCCAGGCATGGTAATGGTTGCAAGTACATTAGGACCGGCATTAGGTAATACATTGGGTAATAATGCTATGGGTAATGATCCGATGTTTATATTCGGATGTATTATGGTAATTTATTGGATTATTACACTGCTTAATTTGAAATTCGATATGGCTAAGTATGGTGGTCAAGTCGGTGTATGGCTCGGTGTTTATATACCTTGTATCATGCTTTTCTTGATGGGACTTGCAACAATGTTCAAATTAGGAATTACCGATTTTGGATATTTGGGCGCATTCTCATGGGATAAATTGATACCTGACCTTCATAATTTGGCAACATTGCGTTACCTGACAGGTATTATGTTTATATTTATCGGTATTGAAATGTCCTCAGTATTCGTACCGAGAATGGAAGAACCTAAGAAGTATGTAAAAGGTGTATTCGTTGCAACGTTGGGGCTTGTAGCACTTAACCTTTTGAATGCAGCATTGGTTGCAAACGTAGTTCCTCAAGGAACAATGGAACTTGCAAACATAACACAACCGATAAGTATTGAAGCAAAGATTTTGGGACTTCCGGCTATTACAGCAAATATTTTTGCATTCATGGTATTTATTGGGGTTATGCTTCAACTTTCAGCATGGGTATCAGGTCCTGGTAAAACAATTACACAATGTGCAAGAGAGGGACTTCTTCCAAAATGGCTCGGATATCATAAGGTTAATAAATACGGCGTATCAAGACCGGTAGTTTTGACACAGACAATCGTTATTTCTCTCTTTGCATGTCTCTTTGCATTCGGAGATAACGTAAATAGAATATTCTTGGTACTTACAAACGGTACAACAATAGTTTACTGTGTAGCGTATATACTTATTGTACTTGCATTCTTGAGATTACGTTACACACAGCCCAAGTTGGAGAGAACATACAGAGTGGGTTCATCCGGAAACGGAATGGCTTGGCTTGTAGCAATACTTGAATTCATTGCAATATTTATCGGTGTATTTACAACATTGATTACAAATGAAATGACTGATAATATTTTGGTTATAGGTATGACAGTAATTTTGGCAGTAATTCCGTTGATTATTTACGGATCCAAGAAACCTGCTTGGAAACCGTTACCCGAAGAATGTTACGAGGATGGTGCAAAACATTAATTTCGGAGAAGGATAAGGTGCTGATAAATGGATGAAGAAAAAAAGACTCCTCACGTATCGTTGGGAGAAGCATTATTGATTGTAGTTATTCTTCTTGCGTGCTTGGGCGGATGTATAATTTACGGACAAATGCCGCCGCACGTACCTATCGTACTTGTATTCGGGTTGCTTTCTTTTTGGGGCAGATGGAAAGGATTCTCCTGGGATGATATTCATGGTGGTATAGTCAATGGTATCACCCCGGGGATCGTTCCACTTATAATATTCTTGTTGATAGGTGTATTGGTTTCATCATTGATTGCGGCAGGAACGGTGCCGACAATCGTTGTTTATGGATATCAGATTATTTCACCCAATCATATGTTGATTTCTGCATTTTTAATTTCCGCATTGGTGGGAGTAACTGTAGGAAGTTCATTTACTACAATATCTACGATAGGTATAGTATTAATGACTATAGGTACACTTATGGGAGCAAATCCTATATATGTAGCAGGAGCGGTAGTATCGGGTGCATTTTGGGCAAACAACCTTTCACCGTTGGCGGATACGGCAAACTTATGTGCCGCACTAGGTAAATTGGAATTGACAGATCACTTGAAAAATTTACTTAGAACATGTATACCGACTACAGTTATTACACTTGCAATTTATATGATGTTGGACGGCGGAGGAAAGGCACTTGAAAGTAACGCATTTGATTTAATGGTTACATCACTTTCCGGATCGTTTTTGATATCGCCGATAGCATTAATACCGGTAGCGGTAATACTTATATGCTCATGGCGTAAACTTCCGGCAATAGCAACATTATTGTTAGGTGTATTGACATCACTTATAATTTTCGTTGTATTTGCACCCGGACAGGGTCATTTGCAAATGATACCGAAAATTGTTATGAGCGGATATGTATCTAATGTAGGAATAGAAACTGTAGATAAATTAATGTCACGTGGCGGATTGATGAGTATGATGGGATCGGCTTCGATGATTATACTTGCACTTGGCATGGGTGGACTTTTGGTAAAACTCGAAATAATATCGACAATTGTAAAAAATTTGGAAAAATTTGTTACATCATTACCGAAACTTGTTTTATCTACAGCAATCGGAAGCATTATGGTAAACGTATTAATCGGAGAACAATATTTATCAATGGTACTTCCGGGAGAAACTTTTAAGCCGTTGTATAAAAAGATGGAAATAGATTCATCTGTTATGACACGTACATTGGCAGATGCCGGTTCGGCATTTAACTCATTGATTCCATGGGGTGTATCAGGAACCTTTATAGTAGGAACCTTAGGATTGCAGGGTGCAGATTATGTACTGTATTCATTCTATCCTATGATACTTCCGATAATGACTATAATAATAAGCATTATTGAATCAAAAAAATCGAAAAAAGCATAGGTTTAATAAACATAAATTTGGAAGAGCCTTTAAAGGGCTTCTCCGAATTTGTGTTTGTAAATATTTATTAAATGGTAGGATAGTTTTGGGAAGGCGTGTAGAACTATGGTAAAAAAGGAATATAATTTTAGATCTATAGATGTTGCGAGATTTGCTACAAATTTAGTTTCTACAGGTAGTAGAGAAAAAGAAATGGAATATAGAAAATATTTAGAAACCTTTGGAGTACAATCTGTTGCAGTAGATTTTGGCGGTAAATTTGAAAAAGTTGTACCTCAAATAATGGAAGGTGGTGCGGTAGCGGCTCAACGTTGTGGATTAATAGAAGAACAACACGTACAAATAGGAGATATTGTAGGTGCTATACATCAAGTACTTACAAAACTCGGATCAATAGCAATAGGTTTAAATGTTGGAGGTAAAATTGCAATAACCAGATATAAAGAACATTTGTGTGTAGCAATCCTCGCCGAGATAGGATTGATACATTTAAATGAAGTATTTATAAATATTGCACATAGAAGTGTTCCATATTGTGAAAAGTAAAAATTTAAAATATATGATATTTTAATAATTAAACTATGAAATG
>OKKJ01000142.1_pt1 | contig 22338 bp, 15 predicted proteins | sample 1610651 | NCBI WGS metagenome assembly OKKJ01 (sample SAMN04436671, study PRJEB24849) | human gut metagenome | biome: human gut; feature: NICU; material: stool | host: Homo sapiens | place: USA: Saint Louis, MO | collected 2010-07-05 | reverse complement strand
ATAATTTTACTTTTTCGGATAAATATTTGTCACCGTCTTTTATCGTTTGTATTTGTAATTTTTGTATTTTAAAATAGATTTTCCATGTATATAGTATTAAGTGCCGCACTTGTCGGCATTATTATGAGAAACGGCGCAAATTATATTTCCAAATTATATCTTTCCTTTTATATTGTAAGGTTTATATGAAATTTATACAAGAAAAAAACCGAATTCCTTTTTATAAGAATTCGGTTTTGTTCCATTATTCTTCAAACGGTTGAACGGTTTTTTTGTCTTTTCGTTCAAGTTCGAGTTTGCGATATTTCGCCATTCCCGTTCCTGCCGGTATAAGTTTACCGATGATAACGTTTTCTTTCAAGCCCAAGAGCGGATCTTCTTTTCCTTTGATTGCCGCTTCGGTGAGTACTCTTGTCGTTTCCTGGAATGATGCCGCCGAGAGGAAGGAGTCTGTTGCAAGTGCCGCTTTGGTTGTTCCCAAGAGCAGGTTTTCGCCTTGTACTTTTGCTTTTCCTTCGTCTTCGAGTCGGTTGTTTTCTCTACGGTATGCGACAGTGTCGACTACTTCGCCCGGAAGCCATTTCGAGTCGCCCGAGTCGATAATTTTTATCTTTCTGAGCATCTGATGTACGATGACTTCTATGTGCTTGTCATTAATTTCTACACCTTGTGAACGATATACTTTTTGTACTTCTTTTACGATGTAGTTTTGTGTTGCTTGTACACCGAGTACTTTGAGTATGTCGTGCGGGTTTACGTTACCTTCTATCAAACGTGTTCCGGCTTTTATTTCTTCTCCGTCTTTTACGGAAATTCTCTTTCCGAACGGTATCTTGTAGCTGTCGGATGATTCTTCGTTTGTTACGGTTACAACTTTTACATTTGCATTGTCTTCGGATTCGGAAATTTCAACTGTACCGGAAATTGTCGATATAATTGCATTTCCTTTCGGTTTACGTGCTTCGAACAATTCTTCTACACGCGGCAAACCTTGTGTGATATCTTCTGCAGATGCAACACCGCCGGTGTGGAAGGTACGCATTGTAAGCTGTGTACCGGGTTCACCGATTGATTGTGCCGCAATAATTCCGACCGCTTCTCCGATTTCAACGTGGCGACCGGTTGCAAGGTTTCGTCCGTAACATTTTGCACATACACCTTGTTCCGCATGGCAGGTAAGAACGGAGCGTACAACGAGCGAGTCATAGTGTTTTTCAATTTCTTCCGCTACGTCGTCGCTGATTTCTTCATTCTTCTTGGCCAATACTTCGCCCGTTTCCGGATTGATTACGTTTTCAAGCGGACAACGTCCGGTAATACGGTCTGCAAGGGATTCGATCAATGCACCCGTTTCCACTATCTTCTTTACTTCTACGCCTTCGGATTGTTCCATGCGTACACGGATTTCCGATATATTTGCATCGAGAAGTGTGTCTGCGATTTCGTCTGTGATGACGCTTCCGCTGCCGATTACGAGTTTTCCTTTTTTGTCGTATACGGCACTTTCAAGTTTTTTACCTACATAGTTTGCGTGAAGTCTGTGATTCATCGCTTTCTTGTATTCTTCAATTATTCCGCTTGTTCCCAAATCTATATCCTTGATTTCGGATGTTCCGTCTTCACCTTGTTTCAAGACGGAGATTTGATTTACCAATGCACGCTGAATAATGTATGTGTCTTCCATGTCGAGTGCTTTGCCTTTTACTATAAGCACGTCTTTTGTACGAGGATCGCAAATATCTTCCTGTGTGATTGTACCGATTAAGGTTTCACGTATTTCTTCCATTACTTTCTTGGAGTTCTTTTCGATTGCGATGTTTTTGAATTCTTTGTCGAAGTTCAATACTTTTATGTCGCAGTCTTCTTCACGTACGATAACGTCTTGTGATACGTCTACAAGACGACGTGTGAGGTATCCGGAGTCTGCAGTACGGAGCGCCGTATCTGCAAGTCCTTTTCTGGCACCGTGTGAAGATGTAAAGTAGTCCAATACGGTAAGTCCTTCACGGAAGTTTGCTTTAACCGGAAGTTCTACAGTCTTACCGGATGTGTCGGCGATAAGCCCACGCATACCTGCAAGCTGACGAATCTGGTTGTCGTTACCACGGGCACCGGATTGTGCCATCATCGTAAGCGGGTTGAATTTCTTCATGGATTCTTTCATTGCCGCACCTACAAGATCGGTTGCTTTACTCCATATTGCAACTACACGTTTGTAACGTTCTTCTTCGGTCATTAAACCTCTTCTGTAGTAGTTCTTTACTTTTTCTACAAGCTTGTCGCTGTCGGCAAGTATTTCGTTCTTGCTTTCCGGAACCGCTACGTCATTGATACCGATTGAAATACCGGATACCAATGCATAATGGAATCCGAGGGCCTTGATGCTGTCCAAGAGTTCGCCGGTTTTTGTAAAGCCGAGTTTCTTGAAGCAATCATTTACAAGTTTACCCATTTTCTTTTTGTCGATTGTAATTCCCAGACCTTCGTATCCGTCACTTCTCTTGTAGTAGAAACGGAGAGGTTCGGCAATTGCAAAGTTGAATATCAAACGACCCGGTGTTGTAACTACTTTTCCGTGTCCCGGTATTCTTACCAGAATGAATTCATGTATTCCTACGTCTTTCAACGCATATGCCGTCATTACTTCGTCATAGCCGGTGAATGCGTGTAACGTACGCGGATCCAAAGCAGCTTCTTCTTCCGGACTTTCATTTGTGATTGTGAGATAGTATGATCCCAAAATCATATCCTGAGACGGAATTGCAACCGGTTTTCCGTCTTTTGTGGACAGAATGTTGTTGATGGAAAGCATCAATGTTCTTGCTTCCGCTTGAGCTTCTACCGAAAGCGGCAAGTGGCACGCCATCTGGTCTCCGTCAAAGTCCGCATTATATCCCGGACATACGAGCGGATGAAGCTTGATTGCTCTTCCTTCCCAAAGTATCGGTTCAAATGCTTGAATACCTAAACGGTGCAATGTAGGAGCACGGTTCAAAAGTACCGGATGTTCCTTGATTACATCGTCCAAAATATCCCAAACTTCCGGAGCGAGTTTATCTACTTTTTTACGGGCAATTTTCAGATTTCCGGCAACTCCTCTTTCAATGAGTTCATGCATGATGAACGGTTTGAAAAGTTCGATTGCCATTTCTTTAGGCAGACCGCATTGGTACATCTTAAGTTCCGGTCCTACAACGATAACGGAACGTCCCGAGTAGTCTACACGTTTACCCAAAAGGTTCTGACGGAAACGTCCTTGCTTACCTTTGAGCATATCCGAGAGAGATTTCAAAGGTCTGTTTCCCGGACCGCTTACGGCACGTCCTCTGCGGCCGTTGTCGATTAATGCGTCTACAGCTTCCTGAAGCATACGTTTTTCGTTACGAATGATGATTTCAGGTGCGCCGAGTCCGAGCAAACGTTTCAATCTGTTATTTCTGTTTATAACTCTGCGGTAAAGGTCATTCAAATCGCTTGTTGCAAAACGACCGCCGTCCAATTGAACCATAGGACGCAAATCCGGAGGAATTACCGGAAGTACATTCATAATCATCCATTCCGGTTTATTTTCGGAGTAAATGAATGCTTCCACTTCTTCCAAACGGCGAATGCTTCTGATTTTACGCTGACCGCTTCCGTTTATTACTTCATCTTTAAGTTCCGCTTCCAATTTGTGCAAATCAAGTCTGCGGAGCAATGCCTGTACGGCTTCGGCTCCCATTTGAGCTTTGAAAGAGCCTCTTCCGTACATCTGAACGGCTTCTTGATATTCCTGTTCATTCAAAATCTGTTTTTCTTCAAGGTTTGTCGTACCCTTGTCCAAAACGATATAAGCCGCGAAATAAAGTACACGTTCCAATTGACGTGGAGAAATATCCAAAATCAATCCGATACGGCTCGGTGTACCTTTGAAATACCAAATATGCGATACCGGACACGCAAGGCTGATATGTCCCATGCGTTCACGACGAACTTTGGAACTTGTAACTTCCACGCCGCACTTGTCGCAGATCGTACCCTTGTAACGCATCTTCTTATACTTACCGCACTTACATTCCCAATCTTTTGTCGGTCCGAAAATCTTTTCGCAGAAAAGTCCGTCCGCTTCAGCTTTGAGTGTACGGTAGTTGATTGTTTCCGGCTTGGTAACTTCTCCGTGAGACCATTCAAGAATCTTTTCCGGAGAGGCGATGCCTATCTTCATAGAGTCAAATTCATTTACATCCAACAATTACAGCACCCCTTTCCGTACTTATGAATCCTGACCGTCGTCAGATTCAAAATCACCCGGTACGAATCCGCCGTCGGACGGCGCATCCGTATCCATATTTTGCACATCGTTGAATGATGCCACATCGTTGTTTTCTACAACGTTTTCACCCGACATACCCGTTTCAAATACCGAGCGTGAGTGAATAAGCGCATCATCACCTTCAATAAGTTTCTTTATATCTTCTTTTTCTTCTTTATTTTCTTCCGGAGCTTTATAAAGCTTTTCATGCTCATTGCCGGAATCATATTCGTTTTCGTCCAATTCCTTCAAAATTACATCGTCACCGTTTTCATTCAATACACGAACATCCAAACCGATTGACTGCAATTCTTTCATCAATACTTTGAACGATTCCGGAACTCCCGGAGAAGGAATATTCTGACCCTTTACAATCTTTTCGTAAGCCTTTACACGTCCTACGACATCATCGGACTTAACTGTCAAAATTTCCTGCAATGTATATGCCGCACCGTATGCTTCCAATGCCCAAACTTCCATTTCACCGAAACGCTGTCCGCCGAACTGAGCTTTACCTCCGAGCGGCTGCTGTGTAACAAGTGAGTAAGGACCTGTGGAACGTGCGTGAATTTTGTCATCTACCAAGTGGTGAAGTTTAAGCATGTACTTCCAACCGATTGTAACCGGACCGTCCAACTTCTCGCCGGTACGTCCGTCATAGATAACACTCTTACCCGTTTCCGGTAAACCTGCAGCTTTCAAAGTTGCTGCCAAATCTTCATCACGACAACCGTCAAATACCGGTGTTGCGATATGAATTCCTGATTCATCCGGTTCTGGCATTCCGTACTTGTCGAAATCATAACCCAAAGCACGAAGTCTCTTTTCAACTTCCTTCGGATTTTTCTTGATTTCTTCACCGAGCATGTGACATGCCCAAGACAAGTGTATTTCCAAAATCTGACCGATATTCATTCGGGAAGGAACACCCAACGGATTCAATACCAAATCCACAGGACGACCGTCCGGAGTGAAAGGCATATCTTCTACCGGCAAAATGCGTGAACATACGCACTTGTTACCGTGACGACCTGCCATCTTGTCACCTTCACGAATTTTACGTTTTTGAGCTATATAAACACGTACAAGCTTATTTACACCCGGAGCCAATTCATCTCCGTTTTCACGTGTAAATACCTTGACATCGACAACCTTACCGAATTCACCGTGCGGTACACGAAGAGATGTATCACGCACTTCACGTTCCTTGTCGCCGAAAATCGCACGCAAAAGACGTTCTTCCGGAGTAAGTTCGGTTTCACCCTTAGGAGTTACCTTACCTACCAAAATATCCCCCGGACGTACATCTGCGCCGACCATAATAATACCGTTTTCATCCAAGTAACGAACGGCATCTTCACTTACGGAAGACAACTGACGTGTAATTTCTTCTTCGCCGAGCTTCGTATCTCTGGCATCACATTCGTATTCTTCAATATGAATTGAAGTGTACAAATCATCCTTGCACAAACGTTCTGAAATCAAAACTGCGTCTTCGTGGTTGTAACCTTCCCAAGAAACGAACGCAACCAAAACGTTGTGACCCAATGCAAGTTCACCGCCGTCGGTAGCCATACCGTCAGCCAAAGTCGAACCGGTTTCAACACGATCTCCCTTGTAAACAAGAGGACGCTGATTTATACAGGTAGACTGGTTTGAACGCAAGAACTTCGTAAGCTCATAAGTATCAAGCTCACCGTTATCCGCACGCACGATAATCTTCTTTCCTGTAACTTTTTCAACCACACCGGAACGTTTTGCCAAAAGACAAACACCGGAGTCCTGAGCTGCAACCCATTCCATACCGGTACCTACAAGAGGAGCTTCCGGACGCAAAAGCGGAACGGCCTGACGCTGCATGTTCGCACCCATCAACGCACGGTTCGTGTCATCGTGTTCCAAGAAAGGAATCAAAGACGTACCGATAGAAACGACCTGCTTCGGAGAAACGTCCATCAAATCGACTTCTTCGGAATCTGCTTCCAAAACATCCGCACCATAACGACTTGCTACATTTTTATGTACAAAACGTCCCTCATCATCCAAAGGTTCACTCGCCTGAGCAATTACAAGAGAATCCTCGACATCCGCAGTATAGTACTTGCACTCATTCGTTACACGATGAGCCTTCTTATCTATAAGGCGATACGGAGTTTCAATCAAACCGTACTTGTTGATAATACCGTAATTGGACAAAGACGAAATAAGCCCGATATTAGGACCTTCAGGAGTTTCAACCGGACACATACGTCCATAGTGAGAATAATGCACGTCACGAACTTCGAAACCTGCACGTTCACGAGAAAGACCGCCCGGACCCAAAGCCGAAAGACGACGCTTATGAGTAAGCTCCGCCAAAGGATTCGTCTGATCCATAAACTGAGACAACTGACTGCTGCCGAAAAATTCCTTGATGGCGGCAACAACCGGACGAATATTTACAAGCACCTGAGGAGTCATCTTGTCCTGATCCTGAGTAGTCATACGCTCACGAACAACACGCTCCATACGGGAAAGACCTATACGGAACTGATTCTGAAGCAACTCGCCCACACAACGAACACGACGATTTCCCAAATGATCTATATCATCCACGGAACCGTAACCCTGCATCATATTCAAAAGATAATCGATATAAGCGATAATATCCGCACGTTCCAAAATACGGAAATTATCCTCTCTGTTACCGGAAGAACAAATAACCTTTACAGGAGTACCGTCTTCCTTCTGAGTCATAACCTCAACCTGATCGGTATTTGCAAAAACACCGCTCTTATCCAAAAGCTCTATAGCTTCCTTGTCGATATAAGAATCGGCATCGATAACAATCTCGCCCGTCTCGGTATTTACAATCGGTCCCTCGGTACGATTGCCGAGCAAACGATTCTTCCAAGACAATTTCTTATTCAACTTATAACGTCCGACCTTCGCCAAATCATAACGGCGAGGATCGTAAAAGAAATTATTCAAAAGAGTAGTACCGCTCTCAACGGTAGCCGGTTCACCCGGACGAAGCTTTCTGTAAATTTCAAGCAAAGCCTCCTCGGTAGAAGTAGTCGAATCCTTCTCCAAAGTCTTGATAATATGAATATCGTGATCGAACAAATTCAAAATTTCATCATTCGAAGAATAACCCAACGCACGAACGAGTACGGTCACAGGCATCTTACGATTTCTGTCGATACGTACGGAAATCACACCGCCGGCATCCGTCTCAAGTTCAATCCAAGCACCGCGATTAGGAATAATCTGCGCATTGTAAATTTCCTTACCGAAAGTATCCAACTCTTTCTTGTAATACACACCCGGAGAACGAACAAGCTGAGAAACGATAACACGTTCCGCACCGTTGATAATAAATGTACCGGTATCGGTCATAATCGGGAAATCACCCATGAAAAGCTCATGTTCCTTGATTTCACCGCTCTCCTTATTTACCAAACGCACCTGCACATGAAGCGGAGCACAATAAGTCGCATCTCGAGACTTACATTCCTCAATATTATATTTTTCCTTACCGAAAGAATAACTACCGAAATACAGTGCCCACTTATGTGCACCGTCTTCGATCGGAGAAATATCCGCAAATACATCCTTCAAACCTTCAGCCTTAAACCAATCATAAGAACGAGTCTGAAGATCCAACAAATGGGGCATTTCCAGAACCTCTTGCGACCTCGCGTAAGTATATCTCTTTCTCTTACCGACCTGAACAGGTCTGAACATTTTGCTCTTGGGCATTCCGTGCCTCACCCTTTCTACACAACACCGATATCAGATGAAAAAACGAAGCAAGGTCCTCACACTATAAACCTTGCTTTTTTATCTGTAAACCTCTTTCTGCAAAATAAAATTCATTACAAAAGAATATTTTACCACCACGACAAATATATGTCAACTTCTAGAATAAATTGACATTCTGTTTTTTCATATTAAATTTTAAACGAAAAACGTTATTTGCTAAAAAAATATTTATCAAATGAACCTCTTTCCCATAAACATACTGAAATAATAATAACACAATAAACAAAAAAATACCACGCACAACAAAATGCACTATAAAACCTTATATAAAAACACGCACAAATAAAAACATACACAAAAAATTTCAAGGAAAAATTCCAAATAAAAAACGAAACTCAAATTGCACATCAAAAAAACAAAGATATTTGTAAAAATAAAAAGAACGTACAAAATAAATTCATACGTCCTTTTGTGTTTTTTATGAAAATTTTTTCAGTTTTTCTTTTTTCAGAAGAATACTTCTTTTGATTTTTGTTTTATTTCTTCGTTTGCGATGAACGGTATGCGTGTTGTTCTGCCTTCTTTTGCCGCTACTATTTTTTTCAGCGGGAATTCGAATATTTCTCTGTTCCATGTGTTTACCGCATCGTTGTAGAGTGTTCTTGCCGCAGTGATTTCTCTTTGCAGGTATGAGTTTTGTTGTATTGCGTCTTGTATGGTGTCTTGGCTTTTGAGTTCGGGGTAGTTTTCGAGTGCTATGTTTATGTTTTTGGTTGCAATGTTCATTTTTCTGTCGGCTTCGTTTCTTGTTTCGTCTGTGAAGTTTCCGCTTCTGTATTTTGCTATATCGGTTAATATTTTTTCATCGGTATTGATGGATTTTTCTACGAGTTTTGCAAGGTTTTCAAGTATTATTACTCTTTGTTCCATGTAGTTGTCTATTTCGGATGCTGCCGTTTGTATTCTTTGTTCCATTGCGTTGAAGTGTGAGCTGATTTTTCCCATTGCCCACCACGGGTATATTCCTATGAAGAGTCCGATTGCTCCTACTATGTAGTCTTTGGAGTATATTCCGTATGCGATGAGTAGTATTCCTACGAGTATTACTATGTAGGGTAATATTTTTTCGCCGCTTGTCGCGGTTACTGCGATTTGTTTGGGTATAACGTGTATTTCTCGTCCTTCTTTCATTATTTCGCTGTTCATTTCGTCTAATTGATTTGCCATTTTTTTACCTCTTTTTCGTATAAATTTGTGCGGTGTAGTAGTCTTTGTATATTTTTCTTCCTTTTGTTTTGTTCAGTTCACATTCGTTTGCTATTTTTATAATATCATTTTCGCTTGCGTCGGTGTTTACTTTTTTTATTTCTATTTGTGTTGTTTTTTGTATCGGTATGTATTCTTCCCATTGTACCGGTACGGAGTAAATTCGTCCGTTTCCCGCCATTCTCGGTATGTAGTCTGTGTGAGTTTTCGTTTTGTATGAGTGTGCGGTTATTTCTACGATGTCGCTTTCATTTTTTTCTTCTCGTATGCGTGTTTTCAACATTGTTCGTACATTTACCGCGTTTGCCGGTTTGAGCAGATTTATGTCAAGAAGGTTTGCAAGCATTTCCATAAGGTATGTGTTGCAGTTATAGTTGTAGCGTTTTTTGTAGATGTATTCGCTTGATTTCATTTGTTGGTACAAGGGGATTGAAAGCAGCGGCATGAATGATGCGAACATATGCTCAAAGTATTCGCAGTTGTAGTTTATGAATTTTTCGCGTGTTCGATCATATGAGAAGTCTATGTAGTTTTCCGGTGTTGTGTCCATTGCCCAGTTTCTCATATGTTTTGCTTCTATTTCGTTTATTTTCCGGTTTTTTCTGAATATGAAATCATCTCCATATGGGGAGTTTTCAAATATTTCTTTGAAGTTTTGTTGTGCGAGCGGTGTGAAGAGAAGGCGGAATTCTACTTCGTTGTTTCGGTTTTGTGCGTTGAATGTCGCATCAAATTCTTCGTTTGACATTCCTTGTATTTTTCCGTCTGTGGTCATTTCTCTTATTTTTAAAATTTTTTGTTTTATGTCGAAGAGTGTAGTTTTTTTGCTATGAGGAATGCGTGAGAATGTAAGGTTTGCCGCAGCATCGTTTCCGTATACGAGTGTCGTTTGTTCGTTGTAGTAGGGTCCGGGTTTTTCTACGCTTGCCGTGAGTGTCTGATAGACGGTTCTTGAGTGTCTTTTCCCTTGTGAGTCGGTGGTGTATACGGTGTATGATACTGTTCTTTGTCCGGTGTATGTGTATGTGCCTATGCTGTGTACGAGTTCTTTTATGAATACGAACGGATTTCCCAGAATGTCTCCCGAGAGGAGATCGAGTGTGGAGTAGTCTTCATTTTTAGTTTCGTATAGGTTGTATTTTGTTACAAGTTGTTCAAAGCGTTTCATATTGAAGTTGTAGTCCAAATTTATGAACGGGATTACTTTTCGTATGAGAAAGTGTGTCATTTCTCTATGAAACAGCGAGTTCAAAGGATACATTTGTTTGTATGCTTCTCTTTGTTTTTGCATGAGGTTTTCTTCTTTTTGTTGCAAAAGGTTTGCGAAAATTTCGGCTTTCTTTTTGAAGTTTATCGCTCCTATAATACTTAAGATTATTACAATCAGAATAATTATGTAGTTTATAGGATTTTGATTTTTGTCGATAAAGTAAAACCAAAGTCCTGTTCCGATTGCAATAAAAAGACAGAGTGCAAATAGTCCGAAAATATTTTCCCGACTTTTTTTCGCATTCGAAAGTTTTTGACTGTCTTGGTAGAGTTCGTCATATTCTTTTATAAGTTTTCTGTTTTCTTCTATATTCAAACCGGATTTTTTTACGAGTTCGTCAAAATATTTTTCCGTTTCGTTTTTGAATTTGTCTTTTAATTGTTCTCTGTAATATTTCGCCGGTTCGAGAAGTCCTTCGTCATAGTTTCGCATATTGTCCTCTTTCAATTTTGTGTATATTATACAACATTTCTTTGTAAATATTCATTTTGTTTTTTATTTTTATCTCTTTACTGTTTTGCAAGAATGTATTACAATTTTATATACATTTTTACGAAAGTTTTTACTGTTTTATAAAATTTTCGATTGAGTTCAAAGTGCATAAATCGTTTTTTTCTTGTAGGCACTTTCATGTTTTATTTTACAGATCGAAGGGGGCGTTATATTGCATAAGAGTGCGGCATTTACGGCTTTTGAGGAGGCTTTTCCGTATACTATACCTATTTTTGCCGGTTTTTGGTTCGTGGGTATTTCTTACGGTGTTTACATGCATTCAATGGGATTCAGTTTTATTTATCCTACACTTATGGCAGCAATTATTTATGGCGGGTCTTTGGAGTTTGTAACCGTTTCAATGCTCCTTTCTTCTTTCGCTCCTTTGGAAACGGCTTTGATTGCGTTTATAATTCAGGCAAGGCATCTTTTTTACGGTCTTTCTCTTTTGGAGAAATACAGAGGAACGGGTAGGAAAAAGCCGTTTTTACTTTTTTGGCTCAGTGACGAAGCTTTCGCTTTGAATTATTCGGCACGCATTCCCAAGGATGTAGATCGTTCATGGTTTTATTTATGGATTTCGCTGCTTTTGTATATATATTGGGTGAGCGGAGCTTTTCTCGGCGGTCTTTTAAGTAATCTCATTACGTTCAATACAAACGGTTTGAGTTTTGTAATCGTTACTTTGTTTATCGTAATATTCTTAAATCATATGAGAAATGAAAGAAGTAAGTTGTCTTCATACATGGGTCTTTTCGTTTCGGCGATTTGTCTTGTTATTTTCGGTGCCGATTCGTTTACAATTCCGACTATGATTGCTCTTGTAGCGTTACTTACAATTTTCCGTAAACAAATTGAAAAGAGGTATGAAAAATGACAAGTATGCCCCTTTATCAGCAAATTGCAGTTATAGCGATTTGTGCCGTCGTTACAATTGCCACCAGAGTTGTTCCTTTTTTGATTTTCAAGCCGGATAAGCCGCTTCCGCCTTATATGGAGTACTTGGGAAAAGTTCTCCCCGGTGCGGTTTTCGGTATGATTGTCGTGTATTGTTTGAGAAATACTCCCGTTTGCAAGTATCCTTACGGTATACCGGAAATCATAGGTATCGTGGTAACGGTTGCAGTTCATCTTTATAAGAAAAATATGATGATTTCAATGGTTGCCGGTACAATTGTTTACATGATTTCCGTACAGATGATTTTCATTTAGAAATATAAAGACTTAAATAAAAAAGAACTTTATCTTCGATTTCTCTTTTGAGTATCGTCGATAAGGTTCTTTTTATCTTCTTAATGCTTCTTTCAGTTTTTTGTATATTTCTCTTCCTATTTCCTGATTGAAATATGCATAGCAATATGCGTTTATTATGAATATTACCGTTACGGCTATTATTCCGGATGTCGTATTTACCGATTTTGCCGGATCCGGATCGAAGCCTGTCATTTGTGCGAGCGGTATCCAGATGAATTTTATTATTTTTACAAGTCTTTCTATAGATGTTGTAAGTATGTCTTTTATTCCCAGTATGTAAATTGAGAATATTATTTTGTAACTCATTTCGATTATGTATGCAAGTGCGGTGATGTGCAGTGTTTTTACATAGGACCACTTTTTATGAAATGCGTATCCCATTGCAAGTCCCAGTGCCGCCGCATAGAATGCCGTTGTAAGTCCTATTTCCGGTCCGCCTATGAGGTTTACCAGAAGTACTACTATTACCGATGTCGCAATTCCCCATTTCATTCCGCTGAATGCGCATATTATCGCTATAGGAACGGGGGATATCAGCATCGTGATGAATACGAAGAACGGTGCTATGAGTTTCAAAAGTACGAGTATTGCCGATATTGCCGCTGCCAATGATGATTCCGTCAGTTTTTTCGCTTTCAATACAGATGTATTCATTCTGTCGCCTTTCCGAATTTTTTTATTTTTTCTTCTTTTTGTTCTTTTGTGAGTCTTTTCATTTTTATTTCTTCACTTCTTGCAGTGTGTTCGTCTTTCCATTCTTTGTACCATACGAGCGTGACGGGAAGTCTGCTTCTTGTGTATTTCGCTCCTTTTCCTTCGTTGTGCGTTTCAAGTCGTTTTTGAAGGTCGGTTGTGTATCCGCTGTACAAACTTTTGTCGCAGCATCTCAGCATGTATGTGAAGTATTTCTTTTCTTTCATTGTTTTCAGTACCATTCACTTATCCATGTTTTTGCATGCGGAAACATATTTTCACAGAAAAGCACTGCAGATCTCCTGTCTTGTTCTTCTTCCGTCAACCATTTTATACGTCCTTTTTCGGAGAGTGTTTTGAGGTCTGTCGTTCCTGCAAGAATTTGTGAAAGGTCTCCGATTTTTATGCAAAAATACGGTTCGGGTACTTGGTCTCCCATTTTCAGTCCGGATATTTCTTCTATGTGAAGTTTCAGGTCATAGAGTACGTCTTCTTTTACTGCGTGTATGTATCCGTTTCTTGCACGAAGATGGTAAATTCCGTTGTTTTCCGAAAGGAAGGGGTCGGTCACGATAAAGCTCAGACTTCCTTCGAGCAAAGGACTGCACGAAAGTCCGTCAATTGCCATTACCGGATCGTTTATACGCATCATCATGAATGGAAATGTACGGTTTTCTATGTATTGGTGTTCGGCGCCGTCATTCCAATAGAGGTATGATGTGTCGCTTATAGGTTCGTACCATGTGCATTTTTCAACTTGCCCTATATGCGATGCCATGTATGCATAAATTCCACGTCTGCCGTATTCGTTTGTGAATGCGATTTCGCTGCATATAATGGAGTTTTCGGCTATTGCATAGAAAATGTATCCGCATGGATTTTCTTCGTCATACATTATTGCAATGTATCCTTCTTGAAGTTGTCCTTCTATACGGTTTTTCCATGCTTTTTCATCTCGCAGGGTACAACCTTCAAAGTCTTTTGTATATGTTCTGTATATGAAATCCAATGTTTTCCATTCTTTTGTATCTTCTATCGTTTGAGTTTTAAATGCACGCTCGGATATTTTTTTCAAATCTTCGGGTCTTGCACTTCTTTCCCATTGAAAGGCATAAAATCCGAATCCTAAAGGATAGTAAATTGATGCATCGGACGGCATAAGTATTGTAATCGCCTGTCCTTTTTTGCACGCAAGACGAAGTGCCGAGCGTATGATTTCTTTTGCGTATCCTTTTCCTCGTGCGGCAGGATGTGTGGCAAGTCCGACAAGGTAGTCTACATTGAATGTTTCGTTTCTCAATCGTATTTTATAGGGTCTGCAGTGTAAGTTGCATGCAGCTTTACCGTTTTCTTCACCGATCAAAACATCTTTTATGTCACATATTCCGTTGAAGTACCAATCAAAAAACGGTTCTCCTCTTTTTTCAAAACAATAATCCCATAACGCTTCTATTGACTTTTCATCGCTTTTTTTTGCTCTGCGAACTTGCATATATGCTCCTTTTTCTGTAAATACTTTTTATACAGTATACACAAAACAAATTGAATTGTCTTTAATTTTTGGAAGATTTACAATATTTCGTACACGTTTAGTTGCATTTATACTTTTATTTTTCATTACGTTCAAGTGCAATTTCATTTTTGTTTTTGAAATATTTATTCCGCATTTTTATTTCATGACTTTTTGTTTATGATTTTATACATATTACTTTTTGTTTATTATAACTAAAATTGAAGTATATCAATATATTATTTTTTATGATATAATTAAGCTGCTGTTTAACGGGATTTCCCCTTTTTTGAAAAAGGAGTATGTTTTGAAAAAGTTAATTAATTCATTTATAAATCACGAAGCCGCCGGCGGTATGATATTGTTGTTTTTTGCGGTGTTGGCTCTTATTATCGCAAATTCTCCGCTCGCACATTTTTATGAACATTTACTTCATCAGGAAATTACTCTCGGTTTCTCTTCTTTCGGAATTGAAATGTCTTTCCTTCATTGGATTAATGACGGATTGATGGTTATCTTTTTCTTTGTTGTAGGTATGGAAATCAAGCGTGAGTTTCTTTACGGTGAGTTGAAGTCGCTTTCTGCGACAATTATGCCGATTACCGCAGCTATAGGCGGTATGATTGTACCGGCAATTCTTTATTTTGCAGTTAATGCCGGGCTTCCGACTGCCGGCGGTTGGGGTATTCCTATGGCGACCGATATAGCTTTTGCACTCGGTGTAATAATGCTTGTCGCACGTAATGCACCTCCCGGTCTTGTGGTGTTTTTGACTGCTCTTGCAATTGTGGATGATTTGGGTGCAATTATCGTTATTGCGCTTTTCTACAGTACCGATGTATCTTTCATCGCTCTTGCGTCCGGACTTGCAGCATTGCTTATCGCTTTCATTTTCAATCGTATGAAGGTAAAATCATTTATTCCTTACCTTCTTGCCGGACTTGTTGCATGGTATGCTTTCCTGAATGCCGGTATTCATCCTACGATTGCCGGTGTATTGCTCGGATTTACAATTCCCGCAGGTGAAAATTCACTGCTTGAAAAACTTGAGCATGCACTTGCTCCGTGGTCTTCATTTTTCGTAATGCCGGTTTTCGCTCTTGCAAATGCCGGTGTTTCGGTAAGCGGAGGTATCGGAGATATATTTTCGCCTATCGGTATAGGTATCATACTCGGTCTTTGTGTCGGAAAGCCTTTGGGCATTTGCGGTGCGGTTATGCTTATTAAAAAACTTTTCAAGGGAGATATTCCCGGCAAAGCACGTAAATTGCAGTTGATTGCAACCGGCGCATTGGGAGGTATAGGATTTACAATGTCGATATTCATAGCATCTCTTGCAATGGATACTCCTCATCACTTGGAAGTTGCAAAACTTTCCATACTTTGCGCTTCTCTCCTTTCCGGTATAATCGGTATGGTTCTTTTCAAAGTCGATGAGAAATTGCATAAATCATAAATAACATACAGTCTTGTTTAAAAAACAGGGCTGTTTTTTATTGTTTTTTTACGTTTGTTTTTTATTCAATATTTTTACGATTTGTCTTTATTTTCGTTTTTCAAGATAAAAACCTCGATCTGTTTTCAAATCGAGGTTCTTTTTTATAAAATTTCTTTTATGTCTTGAATTATTTGCGGAACCGTCATTCCGTTTTGTTTCAATATTTCTTCGATGTCATATCTGTCCAAAAATTCTTTTGCCAATCCGTAAATTTTCACTTTTATATCGGTAGACGAAAAGTATGCCGCTACTCTTTCTCCGTATCCTCCGTCTTTTATTCCGTCTTCGAGTGTGATTATTATTTTGTGTTTTTCTTTTACTTTTTGTGCGATTTTTTCGTCAATTCCCGTTATGTAAATCGGATTTATGAGGGTGGCTTTTATGCCGAGCGTTTTTTGTATTTCTTCGGCAAGTTCTTCGCCTTTCGTCATCATTTGTCCGAGTGCGTAAATCGCTACGGTATTTCCGTCTTGTATTATTTCCGATTTATTTATTTCGTCATAATTTTTTCTTACTTCTTTTTTCGTGTACTTCGTTTTTCCTACCGGCATTCTTATCGCTACGGGAAATTTTTTGTTTTCAAGCGACCATTCGAGCATCGCCATGTACTCGTTTGCATTTGTCGGTGCAAGGTATACGAGTTCGGGTATGTGAGATATGAGCGGTATATCGAATATTCCCAAGTGCGTTTTGTCACGTGTTCCGTACAATGATGCGTTGTTTACGAGCATTGTTATCGGAGTTTTGTTTATACATACATCTTGAGAAAGTTGGTCGAATGCACGTTGCAAAAAGGAACTGTATATCGCAAGGAGCGGTTTGCCGTCATTTTTTGCCATTCCGCTTGCAATTGATACTGCGGCTTCTTCGGCAATTCCTACGTCCATGTATTGTTTGCCGACTTCTTTGCGTTCTTTGTCCCAAAATCCGACAACGCTGGGTGTACCGGCAAGTATTACCGTAACTTCTTTGTCTTTTTTCGTCTTTTCAAGTATGTAATCTCGTGTAAGTGTCGTGTACGTTTCAATTTGGGTGTTGTTTATGTTTTTACCCGTTTTTTCGTCATACGGTTGGTGGTAGTGCCATACTTCTTTTTCTTTTTCGGCATAATCATATCCCATGCCTTTTTGTGTAACCATGTGTATTACAACAGGTTTTGAAATGTTTTTTACTCTTTTAAGTACTTCGGTGATTTCTTTCAAATTGTTTCCGTTTTCAACGAAAATGTAATCCAAATTCATCGCTTTGAAAATATTGCACGGATAATCGCCTTTCGTTTCACGAAGTTTTTTCAAGTTTTCATACAATCCTCCGTGGTTTTCGGCAATGGACATTCCGTTGTCGTTTACTATCATTATGAAATTGGTACCGAGTTCGCCGGCAATGCTCAAAGATTCGAGTGCCTGACCGCCCGAGAGTGAGCCGTCACCTATAATCGCCACTACATTTTCATCACTTCCACGCATATCACGTGCTTTTGCAAGTCCCAGCGCCAAGCTCAACGATGTGGATGTGTGTCCGATTGTAAAAAGATCGTATTCACTTTCATCCGGACTTGTAAATCCCGATAAATCGAAGTAGTGATCGGGATCGGTAAATGCGATTTTACGTTCCGTAAGTATTTTATGTGTATATGTCTGATGAGATACGTCAAAAACAATTTTGTCGTAGGGCATCGTAAACACGTCATGCAAAGCGACCGTAGGTTCTATCATTCCCAAATTCGGTCCTACATGTCCTCCGGTTGTCGGCATTCTGTGAATTAAAAGAGTTCTGATTTCATCAACCAGAGCCTGCTTTTCTTCCGCAGTCATCTTTTTCAAATCTGCGGGAGTATTTATTTTTTCTATGTACATATTATTCCTTTTCAAATTTCAACAAGTATAAGTATAGTATACCATAATTCACACCGCTTCCTTATATTTAAATCGATATATAAATAAATTTTCCGAATTGCTTTTATTTGGTTATATACTTTTGTTTGAATTTGAACATATACTATGTTACTATCAAGTATAATATTATTCTAATTAAGTATTCTGTTTTGTTAAGAGGTAAAAAATGGAACACGATAAAAAAATATCCGCATATATGCGTTTGTACACAAAAATCAGAAGTTCGATAACCGGCAAAGTTTACAAGTACGGAAGTAAATTACCTTCAAAACGTCAGCTTGCCGAACGAATGGGAGTAAGTGTCATAACGGTTGAGCATGCGTATGAACTTTTGGCGGAAGAGGGATATATAGAGCCGCGTCAACGTAGAGGATATTTTGTAATTTACAATGAAGACAATTCTTTTGCGGTGGGAAAAAAGCCGATAAATATTTCCCCTTCAATGCGTAAAAACATAGAAATCGAGCAGGGACGTCTTTATTCACGTGAAGATTTTCCGTTTTCAATTCTTGCAAAAACGATGCGACGTATACTTACAATGTACGGTGAAAAAATATTGAGCCGTTCACCCAACAAGGGACAGCCGGAATTTCGCAGAGCAATTGCAGAATACTTGGCACGAAGCAGAGATATAATGGTAGATGAAGATCAAATTCTCATCGGTGCCGGTGCGGAATACCTATACGGACTTACGGTACAAGCTTTAAGACGAAATGTTTTGTACGGTCTTGAAGATCCTTCATACGAAAAAATCGAACAGGTATACTTGGCAAACGGTGCGAAAATAGAAAAATTGAAAATGGGCGTTGAAGGTATAGAAACGAAAGCACTGCAAAAAAGTCATGCGCAAGTTTTGCATGTAACACCTTACAACAGTTATCCCAGCGGAGTAACCGCAAGTGCCTCGAAAAGAAGAGAATATATTAAATGGGCATCAAAACGTAACGGAATTTTGATTGAAGACGATTTCGATTCGGAATTCACCTTACTTTCAAAAGCAGAAGACACTCTGTTTTCATTGGCTCCCGATTCGGTAATATATATGAATACGTTTTCACGTACCATAGCACCGTCAATACGTGTAAGTTACATGGTAATACCGAAAAGATTGACGGAAAAATTTGAAAAAAATATAGGTTTTTATTCATGTACGGTTCCGGTATTCGACCAATTGGTGCTTGCGGAATTTATATCAAACGGAAGTTTTGAACGTCACATAAACCGTATACGAAGAAAAAAAAGAAAAGAACTTTTGAAAAATTAAGCAATTCAAAAGGCTTACCCGATTGAGTAAGCCTTATTTTTATTTCTTAATAATAATTCGCTGTACAATTGAAGGGAAATTCCACTTCCAACAAATGAAGAGACCGATAACACAATCGACTACACCTTGCAGCAAATCGAAAGGTATCTTAATCATTGCGTATTCCATAGTACTGTATACGAATGCTCTTCCCAAGAAATATCCGATACATCCGATTATTTGACCTACCGTAACACCCATAACCGATGCTACAATCGGTTTATCGGTAAGACATTTGCGTGCAATCATCGAAATAGCGACACCTTGAATACCGTGTACTACAAGAGATACAAACATCGGGGCCGGATAGAAGAAGAAATCTCCTAAAAACGCACCGATACCCGCAACTACAAACGCTCCTGCCGGATCCAATGAAATTGCGGCAATGGTTATAATGATTTCATTAAAATAAAAATGACCGCCCGGAACAGGGATACTGAAAGAACTTAAAATTACATTTATCGCCATCATAAGTGCAGTCAAACAAAGCCACTGTGTATTATGCGGCAAACTTCCATATTCATGTTTCATATATGCCTCCAAAGAGTATTTTTGAACCCATGGCGTTCATTCTTAAAACATTATAAAATATTTTTTGAAATCTTAAAATTGCCAAAATTAAACAATTTTATAATACCAGTTTCAAATGTATTTTATTTACAAAAACAAAATACATATTGAAGCATCAAATGCACTTATAAATTTAAGACAAATATTTTCATCCGACACGTTTTTACAAAGTACAGATATTTCATAAAAAGCAAAATAAAAAACGGATAAGGAAATCTTCACCGTTTTCAATTACGACTCAATTTCCTTAACCGTTTTTATTTTTTTAATACCATCTTGTCATCGGTAAATCGTTGTTTACACCTTTTGTCATAAGAATTTGATGCAAATCTATATTACCGAGCTTGAATGCGGCGGCACATCCGCAGAGGTACAAATCCCACATGCGAACGAATTCTTCACCACGTTCACTCTTGACTTTTTCACGAACTTTTTGGAAGTTCTCGTACCAACATTTCAAAGTCTTGTAATAGTGTCTGCGTAAACTTTCAACGTCAAGCACACGGAAATCATTCTCGTATGCGCGGTATATCATTTCACGAAGTGACGGAAGCGTTCCGCCCGGGAAAATATACTTACGCATCCACGGATTTTTCACACCTTCGGTATTACCGCTTATGTAGTGTAAGAGGAAAACTCCTCCGTCACACAAAAGGTGGTTTGCCGTTTCCATATAAAGTGAATAATTCGAACGACCTACATGCTCAATCATACCTACACTTACTATACGATCGAACATCAAACCTTTTGATTCCAAATCACGATAATCCACAAGATCGATATGTACTTTGTCCTCAAGTCCCAAAGCCTTTATACGTTCACGACCTTTTTTACACTGTTCCTTGCTCAAAGTACAACCGTAACCTGAAACACCGTACTTCTTTGCAGCTTCAATCAAAAGATATCCCCAGCCGCAACCGATATCCAAAAGTTTCATGCCTTTTTCAAGATGTAACTTTTCAAGTATGTAATGCACCTTGTTACGCTGTGCTTCTTCCAAAGTATCCTTTTCATTTTTGAAATAAGCACACGAATAACTCATTGACGGATCGAGCCAAAGAGAGTAAAAATCGTTTCCTAAATCATAATGAGAAGAAACTTCCTTTTTTTGATTTGCTTTGGATTCCGATGTATGCAGAATACTGCCCAAAGCACCCTTGTCCAATGAAAATTGATTTGTTTGACTCAAAATTGCATACAAAGCTTCGTAAAGGTCGCCTTCAATTTCGATATCCTTGCGCATATATGCTTCTCCGAGCGCAAGCGTAGTAGATGAAAACAACTGCTTCTTGGGAATATCTTTATTTACCTTGACGGTAAATTTCGGCTCACCTTCTCCGATTTTATAAACTTTTCCATGTAAACTTACATTAAAACAAACTTTGTCGAAACGCTGCAAATAATGAATCAAAAATAAATCAAGCATCGACATCCGATACACATCCCTTCACACTTTTTTACTTAAGCGTGACATTGTATTTCTCCGCAAAATGATCGGGATGATACTCGTTTTTTGCTTTCCTCAAGCCTTCAATACCTAAATCCTCTTCGCGATTTACGAACTCGGTATCTTTGAACTCATTAAGAATAAAATCTCTGTTTATCGCCTGATATAAACCGCGCACCTCAGGATTTGCCTTTTCAAAATGTATATGTGCGACATTTTCATTAAGCAAATCTCCGCAAGTAAAAGCCTCTACCTTGCCATAAATACGAATAACGGCACCTTTTAAGCCCAACGCCTTCCAATTGTCGAAAGCGAGATTTATGGCCTCTTCCTCTTTTTCAATATCACCATGACGCACGAACCATTCACTTATTCCTCTACGAGCATCCTCCATATTTGTATCATTTACGGGTTCATACACATAGTCACCATATTCTCTTAAAAAATGATTCAGGTGGTTCTTTTTCATTCTGAATTTCTTTCCGGAAAGATTGATCAGATCACTCGTCTTGTAAATATACTCCCAATCATCACGAAAGGGCGTGAAAAGATACTTATCCGGTACTTGCGTCTCAATTTTTTCTACAACCTCTTTTGAGGCACCCATCAACATGAAAGGATGACCTGTTTTATCAAACTCATGCTGAATTAATTCCAAACCGTGAGAAAAAGAAGCACCTTCTTTTGCAAACGGCGGCATGAAATAGACTTGAGTTCCCCTTCCTGCACGTATGAACAAAATATCGTCCTGCTCTGCCCACATCGTATTGTAAGAATTTTGCCATAAAAATAATGTGTTGAACGAACAATCACATTGCTCATAATGATGAACCTTGAAAAAATCATTTATTCTTTCCTTATCGTCTATATTAAACCGTCGGAATTCTATGATTTTCGCCTCCCTCCGACCTTCGAATAAAAATTATACCGAAGTCCTACCCATAATTTAAACCTTTATCGGAAAATTTTCAAATCAAACTATAATATTAGAAAATTTACGCAACTGTTCACAACGAAAATACAAAAACATGAAAATTTGTTCGTTAAAATACATACCTGGGCCTTCTCCATCGCTGAGATGAAGCGCAACCTTGGCTTTGCGCAC
>OKKJ01000122.1_pt1 | contig 25101 bp, 26 predicted proteins | sample 1610651 | NCBI WGS metagenome assembly OKKJ01 (sample SAMN04436671, study PRJEB24849) | human gut metagenome | biome: human gut; feature: NICU; material: stool | host: Homo sapiens | place: USA: Saint Louis, MO | collected 2010-07-05 | reverse complement strand
GTGCAGTTGTATACATCGTTTCAACAAACGTTATGTTCGGTATGCTTCCGGCAACGGAAATTGTCAAGAGTAATGCGCCTTTCGGATTAGCATTTGCTACAATGTGGGGCGGAGTTGCAGGTAAGACTGCAATGGCTCTTATGACAATTGCCTGCATCGGTTCTTTACTCGGCTGGCAGTTTACAGTAGCCAACGTATTCAAAGCATCTGCGGATGAAGGATACTTTCCGAAGATATTCTCAAAAGTAAGCAGCAACGGCGCTCCGATTTCAGGAATGATTGTTTTGGGCATAATTCAAACATTGTTATCCTTGATGACAATCAGCCCGAGCTTGAACGAACAGTTTGAACAGTTGACAAACTTGGCAGTTATTACAAACTTGGTGCCATACATTATGTCCATGGCAGCAGTATTGATAATTATGAAGGTTGCAAAACGTAGCGGCAGTGAAACATCCAAAGCTATGGTAGCTGCAGTTTTAGGAATTATTTACAGCTTGTATGCATGCTATGCATCCGGATTTGAAGCTATGACATATGGTGCATTGGTTACATTCTTGGGCTGGCCTTTCTACGGATTTATTGCAGATAAATTCGAAATGAATCACGAAGAATAAAAAGTGATAAAAAAGGAAATCTTGTAATGAGATTTCCTTTTTTTATAATATTTATGTAAAAATAAATACAGCAGATAAAACATTAGATTTTATCTGCTGTATTTTTATATGTGCGCAATACTTTGGAGTAATATTTCTACATATTTTTCCAATTGCTCATTATTTTTAATATATTTTGACAGAAATGAATTTTTGCGATTAATTTCAACTATTATGGGATACTCCATTGCCGAAAAAATTTGCATACATTTCATCTCCAAATCAGGTTGAGAATTAATTTTTGACAATTCTCCTACATTTCTTAAAAACTTATCCCATGATTGGTTATGTAATAAATTCAAGTAAATGAAGTAGGTGTCTTTTGCATCATTGCTTGAAGGAGTTGAAATTGAACGGAACAGTGCAGGATGTTGATGAGCCAATTTGAAGTATCCGAGTATGTATTTTCTTAAACGTTCTTTTACCGGCAAATCTGTTTTATCCAAGTAACTTACTATGGCTTCAAAGTTGAAAATCATTTTTTCCAAAGCGGCACCTATCAACTCTTCTTTTGAACCGAAGTAATAATTTACAGATGCGATATTTGTATTGCATTCCTTTGCAATTCTTCGTATTGTCGCTTTTTTGAAACCTTCGTTACGTAAAATTCTTGATGTTACATCAATTATTTTCTGTTTGATTTTTTCACCTTTTTCCGTAAGCTCTTTGTTTCTCATAAAATTTCCTTTCAATTATTTTCAAATTTTGAAATATGTATATTCAGTTCTTCTACGGAATTGCAAAAAATGATATTTGCCCATTCATTGCGCGGAATAAATGAATATTGTGTATATGTTTCAAATAATTTCAGAAGCGGATCGTAAAAACCGTTTATATTTAAAACATATATAGGGTAGTTTTCAAGACAATCTTTGTATGTTCGTATATATGAAGCGGTATCTGCCAATTCTTCAAGAGTACCCAGTCCTCCGGGTAATATGATGAAAATATCACCATGCTTGAGAAAATATTCTTTGCGTTGTGATAAATTTTTTACAATGAAAAGTTTTTGCAGCTCGTAATGAGCTTGTTCTTTTTTGACAAAAACTTCCGGAATAACACCGGTTACAAATCCTTTTGATTTCATTGCGGAATTTGCAACAATTCCCATAAGGCCCGATTTTCCTCCTCCGTAAATGAGGTTATGACCTTTTTTTGCTATAAGAGTACCTACGTCTTCGGCAACTTTTGAAAAAACGGAATTATTTCCAGGATGACAACCGCAATAAATCACAATATTTTTCTTAGTCATGATTACTCCTTGTGTCAAACAATACCATATTAACTTAATTATACAGAACTTTTAAGATAAATAAAACATTTTGGGGAAAATGTAAAAAAATGATAATGAAAAAAAGCATTAATGACACACACGGATACGTTGTAAAAAAGTTATCAATAAATACTGAATAAAATGAGTGTAAATATTTGACAGGATTTCAGTGTAATGCTATAATTCCATTGTATGTGATTTTGATGTGCAAAAAACAGGTGATGAAATGAGCTTGGAAGAGTTAAGTGCATCCGATTTTGTAGTCGGATTAAAAGAAACGGAAAGAGCGATTGACACAGGTAAAGTTAAGCATGTGTTTATTGCAAAAGATTGTGATGAACGTATTGCGTTGCCGCTTTTGGAAATTTGCAAGGAAAGAAATATTTCCGTAAATCGTGAATTTACAAGAAAAGAAATCGGACGTGCTTGCAAAATCAAAGTCAAGGCTGCAACTGCTGCAGTCATATAAATTCGGTAATATCTTTTAAGATTTATCTTGAAAGATCAATTATAAATATACAATTGAGGAAAGGAGGTGCCTATATTGCCGACAATTAATCAGCTGGTTCGTAAGGGTAGAGAAGTTTTGTCTACCAAGGCGAAGACTCCGGCGTTAAAACAGTCTCCACAGAAACGTGGCGTATGTACAAGAGTATATACAGCTACACCGAAAAAGCCGAACTCGGCGCTTCGTAAAGTAGCTCGTGTACGCTTGACAAACGGAATTGAAGTTTCAGCTTATATTCCGGGTGAAGGTCATAACCTTCAGGAACACAGTGTAGTTCTTATTCGAGGCGGACGTGTCAAGGATCTTCCGGGTGTTCGTTATCACATCATCCGCGGTGCACTGGATACAGTAGGTGTAGCCGGTCGTCAACAGGGCCGTTCAAAATACGGTGCTAAACGTGAAAAGAAGTAAGTGATTAACAAACATTTTTAAAAGGAGGAAACTTGTATGCCGAGAAAAGGTGCTGTTCCGAAACGTGACGTGCTGCCGGATCCAGTATACGGTTCCAAGGTAGTAACTCGTTTCATTAATAAGGTTATGCTTGACGGCAAGAAGGGCATCGCAGAATCTATCGTTTACGGTGCATTTGATATTTGCCGAAGCAAGCTTGGCAAAGAACCTCTCGAAATTTTCGAGCAGGCTTTGAATAATGTTATGCCGGTATTGGAAGTTAAGGCTCGCCGTGTCGGCGGTGCTAACTATCAGGTACCGATTGAAGTCAGAGCAGATCGTCGTCTGACTTTAGGAATTCGCTGGATGGTAAACTATGCACGTTTGCGTAACGAACGTACAATGGAAGAACGTCTTGCGGGAGAACTGATGGACGCATATAACAATGCGGGCGCAGCAGTTAAGAAAAAGGAAGATACGCATAAAATGGCAGAAGCCAACAAGGCATTTGCTCATTATCGCTGGTAATTATAAAGGAGACTTATCGTGGCTAGAGAATTTACGCTTCAAAAAACTAGAAATATCGGCATTATGGCACACATTGATGCCGGAAAAACAACAACCACGGAACGTATCCTGTTTTACACCGGTGTAAATCATAAGATTGGTGAAGTTCATGATGGTGCAGCTACCATGGACTGGATGGAGCAGGAACAGGAACGTGGTATAACCATTACTTCCGCTGCTACAACTTGCCATTGGAAAGGTTACCGTGTAAACATTATCGATACACCAGGTCACGTAGACTTTACTGTAGAAGTAGAACGTTCCTTGCGTGTATTGGACGGATCTGTTGCTGTATTCAGTGCTAAGGACGGTGTTCAGACACAGTCTGAAACAGTTTGGAGACAGGCAGACCATTACCACGTACCGCGTATTGCATTTATCAACAAAATGGATACTACAGGCGCAAATTTCTTGCGTGCTGTAGGTACAATTGAAGATCGTTTGCATGCAAAAGCAGTAGCTATGCAGCTTCCGATCGGCCAACAAGATACATTCGTCGGTATCATCGATTTGTTGGAAAGAAAAGCCGAAGTTTACAAAGATGATGACGGCAAGCAAATTGAATTTCAGGAAGTTCCTGAAGATATGAAAGACTTGGTTGAAGAATACCGTGAAAAGATTTGCGAAATTGCAGCCGAAGGTGATGACACCCTCATGGAAAAATACCTTGAAGGTGAAGAATTATCTATCGACGAAATTAAGAAATCTATTCGTAAACAGGTATTGGCATGTAAATTGTTCCCGGTGTTCTGCGGTTCCGCATATAAGAACAAGGGAATTCAGATGATACTCGATGCAGTAATCGATTACTTGCCTTCACCGCTTGATGTTCCTCCGGTAAAGGGAACATTACCTGACGGCGGCGAAGCTGAACGTGCAGTAGATGACAATGCTCCGATGTCGGCATTGGCATTCAAAATCATGACAGATCCGTTTGTAGGTAAGTTGGCATTCTTCCGTGTATATTCCGGACAGATGCACCAAGGTACATATGTACTCAACTCAACCAAAGGCAAGAAAGAACGTGTAGGACGTATCGTTCAGATGCACGCAAACAGTCGTAAAGAAATCGACGCCGCATACACAGGGGATATTGCAGCTGCTGTAGGTTTTAAAGATGTAACCACAGGTGATACACTCTGTGATATGGATAATCCGATTATTCTTGAAAAAATGGAATTCCCGGAACCGGTTATTTCCGTAGCTGTAGAGCCCAAGACAAAAGCGGACCAAGAAAAGATGGGTATAGCTCTTCAGCGTCTTGCAGAAGAAGACCCGACATTTAAAGTACGCACAGATCCGGAAACAAGTCAGACAATTATATCCGGCATGGGTGAACTTCACTTGGATATTATCGTTGATCGTATGAAACGTGAATTCAAGGTAGATGCAACTGTAGGTAAGCCTCAGGTTGCATACCGTGAAACAATTAAGAAAACTGTCGAAGCGGAAGGTAAATTCGTACGTCAGACAGGTGGTCACGGTCAGTACGGTCACTGCTGGTTGCGTCTTGAACCAAGACAGCCGGGCGAAGGCTTTGAATTTGCAAATGAAGTTGTCGGTGGTGTTATTCCGAAAGAATTTATCAATCCGGTACAGAACGGTGTAGAAGCCGCAATGGAAGACGGTGTAGTAGCAGGATATCCGATGGTAGATATTAAAGTTACCGTATTCGACGGATCATACCACGATGTAGACTCTTCAGAAATGGCGTTCAAAGTAGCAGGTTCAATGGCATTCAAAGAAGGTGCAAGAAAAGCGGAACCCGTTCTCTTGGAACCGTACATGAAAGTCGTTGTTGAAGTACCGGAACAATACATGGGTGACGTTATCGGCGGATTGAACTCCCGTCGTGGACGCATCGAAGGTATGGAAACGGAAAATTCCGAATCTAAAATTAACGGATTCGTACCGCTCTCTGAAATGTTCGGATATGCTACCTCATTACGTAGCTCCACACAGGGACGTGGAACATTTACAATGACATTCGATCATTATGAAGAAGTTCCGAAGGCGATTTCTCAGCAAATTACTGAAGAACGTCTCGGTAAGTAAAATAAAATAAAAGGAGATATTCAAATGGCAAAAGCACATTATGAAAGAACTAAACCGCATGTAAATATCGGAACAATCGGTCACGTAGACCATGGTAAAACAACACTTACAGCGGCAATCACAAAAGTATTGTCTTTGGAAGGCAAAGCAAACTTCTTGGACTATGCATCAATTGACAAAGCACCGGAAGAAAAAGCACGTGGTATTACAATTAATACCTCAACAGTAGAATACGAAACAGCAAACCGTCACTACGCACACGTAGACTGCCCAGGTCACGCAGACTATGTAAAGAACATGATTACAGGTGCTGCACAAATGGACGGAGCAATCCTCGTAGTATCAGCAGCAGACGGCCCGATGCCTCAGACAAGAGAACACATCCTCTTGGCAAAACAGGTAGGTGTACCGGCAATCGTAGTATTCTTGAACAAAGCAGATCAGGTAGACGATCCGGAACTTATCGACTTGGTAGAAATGGAAGTAAGAGACCTTCTTTCATCCTATGACTTCCCGGGCGACGAAGTGCCGATTGTAGTAGGATCCGCATTGGGCGCATTGAACGGAAATCCGGCAGACGAAGAAAAGATTCGTGAATTGATGAAAGCAGTAGACGAATACGTACCGACACCGGAACGTGACACGGAAAAACCGTTCCTTATGCCTGTCGAAGACGTATTCACAATCACAGGTCGTGGTACAGTAGCAACAGGCCGTGTAGAACGTGGTACAGTAAAAGTAGGAGACGCAGCTGAAATCGTAGGACTTCAGGAAAAGCCGACCCAGACAGTAATCACAGGCGTAGAAATGTTCAGAAAGACAATGGATCAGGCATTGGCAGGAGACAACATCGGAGCATTGATGCGTGGTGTAGAACGTGACGACATCGTAAGAGGACAAGTATTGGCAAAACCTGGTACAGTACATCCGCACACAGAATTCACAGCACAAGTATACGTACTTAAGAAAGAAGAAGGCGGAAGACACACACCGTTCTTCAACGGATACCGTCCGCAGTTCTTCATCAGAACAACAGACGTAACAGGAGACATTACATTGCCGGAAGGTACAGAAATGTGCATGCCGGGCGACAACATTGAAATGTCCGTTAAACTTATAACACCGGTAGCAATCGAAGAAGGACAGCGTTTCGCAATTCGTGAAGGCGGTCGTACAGTAGGAGCAGGTGTAGTATCCAAGATTATAAAATAATCTCAGAAACATTTAAAAGAGAATCGAGAAATCGGTTCTCTTTTTTTGTGTGAAATAATTTGTGCAAAATAAATTTTTGTAAAAAATAAAATGTGCAATAAATATAACTGTAGACAGTTAAATTATTTTCAAGAAAAAACAATTTCTTCAATTGAGTTTAAAATGTAAATTTGAAAGTATTTATTTTACAATCATTTAAAAATGAAAGAAGATGAAATTCCAATGAAAAAATAAAATAAAATGTTTAATAAATCAGTTTTGTAACAAATATATGTATATTAAAATTTTACCTCAAAAGATATTTGAAAAAATGCAGATATATAGAACTTGTAATGAAATATTTTATATGTTAAAATATCTGAGCTGGAAATAACCGGCTTTTTTTAAATGCTGTTTATTGACTGAAAAAACAGTTCATGTTATACTAATCGAGTATGTATTGATTGAAGTTTGTAAAGATAATGAGGTGGAAAGAATGCGTGGAGGAATTACTCTCGAATGCACAGAAAGCAAGCGTCGTAACTATAGAACAACAAAGAACAAGAAGAATACAACAGAACGTTTGGAATTGATGAAATACTGCAAGTACTTGAATAAGCACACTCTTCATAGAGAAACAAAGTAATTTATTTTTCATATGAGATCGGGGTGTAAGCATGGCGAAGCGTAAAACGGTAATGGCGTCATCGGAAGAAAAAAGCGCTGCAATGACCGGATTTTTCCGTGGAACAAAAATGGAGATGAAAAAAGTCATTTGGCCTACAAAACAGCAAATGATTCAATATTTAATCGCTGTTATTGTTTCCGTTGTTCTTGTTTCTTTTTTGATTGTCGTTGTAGACTTCGCATTTATGGCTCTGTCCAAGTTTTTGGTAAGTAGTTTAGGATAAAGGAGAGCCGATATGTCAGGTACTGAAGACAAGAAAAATAAAACTGCGCAAGACGCTGAAGTAAGTGTAAATGCACCTACCGAAATCGGTAAACCTAAAGAAGGTACCGACAAGGATATCCGTTGGTATGTAATTCATACATACTCCGGATATGAAAATAAAGTCAAAGAAACTTTGACACGCAAGGTGCATTCCATGGGAATGGACGACACTATCTTACAAATTATGCTGCCTATGCATAATGAAGAAGAAGTGAAAGACGGGGAAAAACGAGTAGTTGCCCGTAAAGTGTTCCCCGGTTATCTTCTCATACAAATGGAAGTCAATGATCATAGTTGGTACGTTGTAAGAAATACTCCCGGTGTTACCGGATTTGTAGGAACTACAACGAAACCGATTCCGTTGTCTGATGAGGAAGCCGAAAGAATAATTGCAGGCGACAATAAAAAAGTGTCTGTTACAACCGAGGCAAAAGTCGGAGACAAAATCCGTATTACTCAAGGCCCGTTTGCAGAACACTCTGCTGTCGTTTTGGAAGTTTCCGATGATAAGAAGCTTGTAATAGCAGATATCAGTACATTCGGAAATACAACAAAGATAGAGTTGGAAGCAGGATTTTTTGAACTGCTTCGTTAATATACTCTGTAAGATTCAATTAAAGAATCTTTTTTGTGGGAGGGTTGTTACAGCCCGCAAACCACGTTCCTAAAAAGGAAAAGGAGGTGTAACACATGGCAAAGAAAGCAACAAAATTTGTTAAATTGCAGGTTCCTGCAGGAAAGGCGACCCCTGCACCGCCGGTAGGTCCGGCACTCGGTCAGGCCGGTGTCAACATTATGGCGTTCGTTAAAGACTTTAACGATCGTACGGCAAAACAGGCAGGTCTTATTATTCCTGTAGAAATTACTGTTTATGAAGACAGAAGCTTTACATTTATTTGTAAAACTCCTCCGGCATCAGTTCTTTTGAAGAAAGCAGCCGGAATTGAAACTGCATCGGGTGAACCGAATACCAAGAAGGTAGGTAAGGTAACCAAAGCTCAAGTTAAGGAAATCGCTGAAACAAAGATGCCTGACTTGAATGCAAACGATGTAGATGCAGCTATGCGTATCATTGAAGGTACAGCACGCAGCATGGGTATCGAAGTAGTAGAATAATTGACTGTGAGTGTAAGTATACTTACACATAGGAGGAAACAATGGCAAAACTGACAAAGAAGCAAAAAGCGGCAGCAGCCATCGTTGACAGTCATAAACTCTATGACCTCGATGAAGCTGTGGCATTGCTCAAAAAGACAGCTACCGCAAAGTTTGATGAAACGGTAGAAGTAGCTTTTAACTTGAATGTAAATACAAAACACGCAGACCAGCAGTTGCGCGGTGCGGTAGTTCTTCCGCACGGCACAGGCAAAACAAAGAAAGTTCTTGTTTTCGCAAAAGACAAGAAAGAAGAAGAAGCCAAAGCTGCAGGTGCTGACTACGTAGGCGGCAAAGACTACGCAGACAAAATTATGAAGGGTTGGTTCGACTTCGATGTAGTAGTTGCAACTCCGGACATGATGGCTGTAGTAGGACGTTTGGGACGTGTACTCGGACCGAAAGGTTTGATGCCTAACCCGAAAGTCGGAACCGTTACAATGGACATTACAAAAGCTGTCGGAGAAATTAAAGCGGGTAAAGTAGAATACCGTACCGACAAAGCCGGTAATGTACAAGTAGTTATCGGAAAAGCATCATTTGATGAAGTAAAATTGAAAGAAAATCTCCGTTCAATTTATGAAACGGTATTGAAATCTCGTCCTGCATCCGTAAAGGGTGTATACATTAAGAGCTTTACAATAAGCTCCACAATGGGACCCGGAATTCATTTGGATCTCAACACTGTGGCAGCACCGAAAGCTGAATAAAGTTATTTACACTTAGCTTAAGACCGGCGGTATTTATAATGGGTGAAAACCCGCCTCCCGAGGCTGAGTACTGAAAAAAAGACAGTACACGACCTCGCAAGCTTTGTGAGGTCGTTTTAGCTAACGTGATAAATATAAAAAAAGTGCAGAGGAGGTGTAAAATGAGTTATGAATTGAAGATTCATCCGGAAAAAGTGGCAATAGTAGATGAAATGAAAGAAAAATTATCCTCAGAAGGTGTAATTCTTATTTCATTCAACAAGCTTGACGTAAAAAGTGCAATGGCACTGCGTCGTAAGTTCTTTGAACACGGCGTTGAATACAAGGTTGTAAAGAATACTTTGACACGTATTGCGGCAAACAATTTAGGTATTACTGAACTCGATGATCTCTTACAGGGACCTAACGGTATTGCTTATTCAAAAGAAGACGGAGTAGCTCCGGCTGCAGCAATCAAGGAATTTTTGAAAGAAACAAAGAGTGAAGCAATAAAAATTAAAGCCGGAATTTTAGACGGAAAAGTAATTGGCGTTGAAGCCATTAAGGCTTTGGCAGACTTGCCTTCTCGCGAACAGATGCTTGGCATTCTCGCAGGTACGTTGGCAGCTCCTATCACAGGATTGGCACGTGCATTGAACGGCAACATTCAAAACTTGGCATATGCGCTTGAAGCTGTACGTAAACAGAAAGAAAGTGCTTAATTATTAATCTTAAATATCCATTGGAGGAAAAATAAATGACAAACGAAGAAATTCTTGAAGCGATTAGTAGCATGTCCGTGCTCGAACTTAGTGAATTGGTAAAAGCAATTGAAGAAAAATTCGGCGTATCCGCAGCAGCACCGGTAGCAGTAGCAGCAGCAGCAGCTCCGGCAGCAGGCGAAGCAGCTGAAGAAAAGTCTGAATTCGATGTAATCCTCAAAGATGCAGGATCCCAGAAGATTCAGGTAATCAAGGTTGTTCGTGAAATTACAGGACTCGGCTTGAAAGACGCTAAGGGCCTCGTAGACGGCGCACCGAAGGAAGTTAAGACAGGCGTAGCTAAGGCAGAAGCTGAAGAAATGAAGAAGAAGTTCGAAGCTGTAGGTGCTACAGTTGAATTGAAATAATTTCAATTATAAGAAAAGACTCGTTGATAAAACGAGTCTTTTTTTATGCAAAATAAAAAAACGAAGACACAAAGGACTTCGTTTTATGTCTGAATTAAGCCTTCTGAGCTTTAATACGTGCGTTCAGACGGGATTTTTTACGAGCGGCATTATTCTTGTGAATGATACCCTTTCTTTCTGCACTGTCGATTACGCTGATTGCAGAACGTAAAGATTCAGTTTCTTGTTCAGTACCTGCAGCAGCGATTGCCTTTTTTACAGCAGTACGAATTTCGGACTTAACAGACGCATTTGCCGCAGTAATTTTAATATCTTTTCTTATACTCTTGATACTAGCCTTGATTTGTGCCATTATTTCACCTCCCGTCAGATGTATTCATACCTTGTTATTCTAACATGTTTCATCATCTATGGCAAGAAATGAATATAAATTGAAGTTTGAGTTTGAATATTTAAAAAAGCTTTTATATTATATAATTAAATGAACGGAGGGAATATGTACATAGGTGTAGATTTAGTGAAAATAAAGCGTTGGGAAAAAATAATAGAAAAATATCCGGAAAGATTGAAAAAAATATTTACTACGGAAGAAATAGAGCATTGTGAAAAAAAAGGCCGAAAGAAAGCCGAATCGTATGCCGCCCTTTGGGGTGCAAGAGAAGCCGCAGGCAAAGCATTGGGAATAGGATTGCAAGGAGCAACTTGGCAAGATGCATACGTTACATGGACAAATTTGGGTGCACCGGTACTTCATTTAAAAGGAGAATTTAAAAGACGTGCGACACAAATGGGAATAAAAACAATGGCAATGTCCATTTCTCATGAAGATAATCTTTCAATAACCGTAGTTGTATTGGGGAGGTAAAAATGATACTGCTGACTTCAAGAGAAGCCGAAGAATTGGACTTCAAAGTGATGAACAAGTGGAAAATAAAAGAAGAAACACTTATGGAAACGGCAGGTTCCAAAGCGGTACAAATTATAGAAAGAAATATTAACTTGAAAAATAAATCTGCGGCAGTTTTGTGCGGTAGCGGAAATAACGGCGGAGACGGATACGTTGCTGCAAGATATTTAAAAAATCTTTGTGTGGATGTAGTCATACTTGAAAACGGACATATGGAAAAACAAGGACAAACATCAAAACATTATAGACAAATTGCCGAAGAAATGAATATACCCTTTGTATATATAAACAATGAAAAAGAACTGAAAGAACAGTTATTCAATAAAGATATACTCATAGATGCACTTATCGGAAGCGGACTGAAAAAAACACTCAACAATGAAAAAATAAAACTGATAGAAGTTATAAACGAATACAAAGGCACAGTAATATCTCTTGATATACCGAGCGGACTTTCGGGTACGGACGGACAAATGAAATCCGTTTGTGTAAATGCAGATTATACAATTGCAATGGGGACATTGAAACGCGGACATGTACTCTATCCCGGAATAGAATATTGCGGAAAAACAATAGTTGCCGATATAGGATATCCGTACATCGAAACCGAAAAATATCCGGTAAAGATATTTACCGAAACCGAAGCGGAAAAAACTATTCCCAAACGAAACAGAATAACGCATAAAGGTAAAAATGGACATATAGGAATATATGCCGGATCATATGGTATGGAAGGAGCATCACTGCTTGCCGCATCCGGAGCATTGTATGCCGGAGCAGGTAAAATATCACTGAATGTTACGGAAAAAGTTTCAAGAAGTGTCAAAGGTAAAATAAAAGAAGTAATGGTAACGGCACTTGAAGACGGTGAATATTTCACACAAAAATCAATTGAAGCCGCACTTGAAAAAGCAATGAATTATAAAACGATTGTACTCGGATGCGGAATAGGAAGAAATGAAGAAACGCAAAAATTTGTGAAAGAAATACTTACTCGATATGACGGAAAAATAATTGCAGATGCGGATGCACTCTATGCGATAGCCGATCAACATATAAATCTAAGCGAATGTAAGGCAAAACTTATACTTACACCCCATGTAGGAGAATTTTCAAAACTTACGGGAAAAGATAAAAAAGAAATAGAAAGAAACAGAATAGATGAAGCGATAAGATATGCAAAAGAAAATAAAGTTACTGTTGTACTTAAAGGATTTCCGACAGTAACAGCCGATGAAAACGGTAATGCATTTGTAAATACGACAGGAAATGCCGGAATGGCAAGCGGAGGCAGCGGAGATGTACTTTCGGGAATAATTGCGGTAATGAATGCACAAATTGAAAATACATTATATGCTACAGCACTTGCAGTGTATATGCACGGTAAATCAGGAGATATATTGCTCAAAGAAAAGGGCATAGGATATACCGCAAGCGAACTTGCACAAACAGTGCCTTACGTAAGAAAAATGTCGGAAAATAAAAAATAATTTTTATTTCATATTTAAAAGAGTATAATGTACTTGAAATCTGATAAATAAGGAGGAAATATGAGTATAAGAGTAGGAATTTTAGGATACGGTAATCTCGGTAAAGGTGTTGAACTCGCATTGCGTGACAACTGGGACATGCAGCTTAAAGCGATATTTACAAGAAGAAATCCGGAAAATATAAAAATAAAGACGAAAAATGTACCCGTAGTAAACGTATCGGAAATAGAAAAATGGAAAGATAAAATAGATGTATTGATACTTTGCGGAGGCTCAGCAACCGATCTTCCGAAACAAACCGCCGAATACGTGAAATATTTCAATGTTATAGACAGCTTCGATACACATGCGCACATACCGCAGCATTTCAATCATGTAAACGAAGTTGCAAAAGAAAACGGACATACCGCAATTATTTCGGTAGGTTGGGATCCGGGACTTTTTTCACTGTCAAGACTTTATGGAAGATGTATACTTCCGGAAGGTAAGGACTATACATTTTGGGGAAAAGGAGTAAGCCAGGGACACTCCGATGCAATCAGAAGAATTAAAGGAGTAAAAGACGCAAAGCAATATACAATACCGGTAAAAGAAGCATTGGAAATTGCAAGAAGCGGAAGTCAGGAAGAACTTACAACAAGACAGAAACACACAAGAGAATGCTTTGTAGTTGCAGAAGAAGGCGCAGATCTTGCAAGAATAGAAAAAGAAATAAAAACGATGCCGAATTATTTTGATGAATATGATACAACCGTACATTTCATCAGCGAAGAAGAACTTATAAAAAATCACAGTGAATTACCGCACGGAGGATTTGTAATACGTACCGGACAAACAGGTGAAAGCGGAGAACACAAACAAGTTGTGGAATACAATGTAAAATTGGATTCAAATCCGGAATTTACCGCACAAGTTCTTGCGGCATACGCACGAGCATGCGTGAGAATGTATAAAGACAATGAATACGGATGTAAAACGGTATTCGATATACCGCCGGCATACCTCTCACAACTCGGCGGAGCGGAATTAAGAAAAACAATATTATAAAACAAAAAAACTTGCACAAAACGTGCAAGTTTTTTTATGAGAAAATATAATAAAAAAAGCCCGAAGGCTTTATCGGTAATGGCGGAGCGGGGGGGATTCGAACCCCCGCACGGGATAAACCGTCTAACGATTTAGCAAACCGTCCTCTTCAGCCACTTGAGTACCGCTCCATATAACTGACTTGTTTAGGATACACTATTTTTAAGGTAATTGTCAAGTTTTTTATAAAAAAACGTTAAAATAAAAATGTAGTTTAGACGATATAATCATGGTATAATCTATAAGGATTATAAAGGGGGATATGAAATGAAAAAAGCTGAAATCATACTTGCTATATGCGTACTTGCTACATGCACTACATTTAGCGTACATGCTTCAGTAGACCCTTTGAAATATGAAGAAGTACCTATAATACTTGACAAGAAAGATAACATTTATGAAGAAAACGGTAAAATGTTTATTGCTGATAAAGAAACACTGGCAGTAACGGACGTACAAAAAAATGCACTTGAAGTTGTAATTTGTATCGTAGAAATGAAATCCGGAAATATAGTAAAAGAAAATCCAGTAAAATTTTTATTGCCCACAAAAGGAACCGAATCCGTTCAAATAAAAAACAAATGGGTATCTATAGATGAAAAACAAGGGAAAAAATTCAAAAAGGTAATACCTATAATTCGTAAAGAACTCGGGTCTTCGGAAAGAAGAGAAATATTTCTTAAACAAATTGAATATATAATCAAACATAAAAAACATAACAAAAAAAATAAAGCAAAACGTAAACAAAACAAAAAATATGAAAATAAAATAGACATCACAGGTGTGAAAACACACGGACAAGTACTTACCGACAAAGAACTCGAATCCATGAAAGAAAAAGAAGCGAAGAAAAACGCCAAGTCGGATGATGTTGTAGTAACAATCACCGAAATACCCACAGTTGAAATAGTAAGTCATGATGATGTACAAGTAGAAATAACATCACATCCATAATTAAACAGAGGTGCAAAACAAAATGCCTAATAAATACTATGAACTTAATGTTGCAGGTTGTAAAAGAAAATTACCTATAATGCCTATATCGGAAGATACCGCCATAGCAGGATTTATAATATTGGGAGATACGGAAATTGTAGAAAAATCGGCAAGTGAACTTGCGAAAAGAATTCCGAAAGAAACCGAAATTTTGATGACTGCGGAAACAAAAGGAATACCGCTTGTTGCGGAAATGGCAAGAGTACTCGGAATGAAAAGATACATTGTCGCAAGAAAAAGTATAAAATTATACATGAGAAATCCTCTCGTGGTAGAAGATCAATCCATTACAACAAAAGGAAAGCAAATACTGTGCCTTATGGATACCGACGCCGAACTTTTGAAAGGTAAAAACGTATTACTTGTAGATGATGTCATTTCCACCGGAGGCTCGATGACTGCGATGAAGAAATTGGCATCTGCTGCCGGTGCAACCGTTGTAGGAGAAGCCGCAATACTTGCAGAAGGAGACTCGGTAAAAAGAAAAGATATTATATTCCTTGAAGAACTTCCTTTAATAAAATTGAAATAAAATAAAAGCTCTGTAATATATCGAATTTAAATTTATCTGTATATCACAGAGCTTTTTACATGCAACTTTTATTTAAATTATTTTTATCATGTACATAAATAATACCCTGCCTGAACAATGTCTGACAAACAGTAATACCTACGCAGCAATAAGGAGCGGTAACAAATTCGGACGGACTGTCGAATTTTCCGAGAAGCAGTCGATGAAAAGATTGGAAAAATTTAAAATGAAGTTGAAGATAGAAATAGAATAGTTTATTATATACTTTTAACCATTGGAACAATTGAACGGGAATAAAGTTATGCAATTTATTTCGGACATAAACTGTCAATAAAAAATATTTTTATCATAACAATTGAATTTTATAAATAAAGTATAATAATATCTGAAAATAAGAGGTGATGTAATGACTTTGCAGCAATTACGATACATAATTGCCATAGCTGAAGCAGGCTCCATAACTTCTGCTGCCGATAAACTTTTGGTTTCACAGCCCTCACTGTCAAAAGTTGTAAATCAAATAGAAGAAGAAATGGGAATAACTATTTTTAACAGAAACAACAGAGGAGTTTATTTATCTGAAGAAGGACTGAGTTTTTTATCATACTCCAGACAAGTAGTAGAGCAAGCGGATCTTTTGGAAAACAAGTACAAAAATAAAGAAAAACAAAGAAGAGTATTTTCTATAACAAGTCACCACTATGCGTTTGTAGTAAATGCTTTTGTGGCATTGGTTAAAGAATACGGTGAAAACAAGTATGAATTTTCTTTAAGAGAAACTTTGACAAACAATATAATAGAAGACGTGAGAACATCACGATCCGAAATAGGCGTACTGTTTTTATCGGACTTCAACAGAAAAGTCATACTCAAGATGCTTGAAGATGCGGATTTGAAATTTACAAAATTATTTGCCGTCAAACCGCATATATTTGTATCGAGGAAAAATCCTTTGGCGAAAGAAAAAATAGTAAAACTGTCCGATTTGAAAAATTTCCCCAGACTTTTATACGATCAGGGAATAAAAAACTCTTTTTATTTTGCGGAAGAACCCCAACCTATAATAAATTCAAATAAAAATATTATAGTAACGGACAGAGCGACAATTTTCAATCTTATGATAGGTTTGAACGGATATACAATTGCTTCCGGAGTATTATCCTCAGATCTGAACGGAACCGAAATAGTTGCGATACCTTTGCAAACCGATGAAATAATGGAAATCGGATATATAAAAAATATAGACAGACCGCTTTCAAAAATATGTATTTCATATATAAATCATTTGAAAAAATACATTAAATTTTATAGACATAACCAAAAGTTATCGTAAGTGAGAGAAAATAAGTATTAACACATATAAGCTGTAACTTGATAAACTATAGCACAAGTTACAGCTTATTTTATTGTTATTTGAAAATCTGAGGAGACATATGAAAACATCAATTATAGGATTTCCCAGAGTGGGAAGTTTGAGAGAACTTAAATTCGCAACGGAAAAATATTTCAAAAAAGAAATATCAAGCGAAGAATTGGAAAGAACGGCAAAAGAATTAAGATTGCAAAATTTGAAAATCGAAAAAGAATCTGGATTGGACTTTATACCGTCAAACGATTTTTCTTTTTACGATCTTACATTGGATGCTGCGGCATTACTTAATATAATTCCGCAAAGATATAAAGATTTAAATCTTTCGAATCTTGATACATATTTTGCGATGGCAAGAGGATATCAAGGTGAGCATGGTGACGTAAAAGCATTGGCGATGAAGAAGTGGTTCAATACAAACTATCACTACATGGTTCCTGAAATTTATGACAACACGGAAGTGAAACTTGTCGGCACTAAAGTTTTCGATGAATATCAAGAAGCGAAAACTGCCGGAATAAATACAAAACCGGTTTTAATCGGACCGTATACACTTTTGAAAAAAATAAGATATACGGGAAAGAAAAACGCAAGTGACTTTATAAAAGATTTTATCGAAGCATACTCGGAAATAATTGCGAAGTTGAATAAACTCGGTGCAAAATGGATACAAATAGATGAACCGGAAATCGTATACGATTTAGATGAAAGCGAAATAAAATTATTTGAAAATTTATATGTAGAAATTTTGAAATCTAAAAAGAATACAAAAATTTTACTTCAAACTTATTTCGGAGATGTTCGTGATATTTATAATAAACTTATCGAACTTGATTTTGACGGAATAGGTTTGGACTTTATCGAAGGAATAAAGACAAGGGAATTAATAGAAAAGAACGGATTTAAAGAAGGAAAAATTCTTTTTGCCGGACTTGTCAACGGAAAATATATTTGGCGCAACAATTACAAAAAAACATTGGAAGTACTGAATTTCTTAAAAGAAAATAATATAGAATTCGTATTGAATACATCATCTTCACTCTTGCATGTTCCGTACACATTGAAACATGAAGATAAATTAAAAGATGAATACAAAGAACATTTTGCATTTGCCGAAGAAAAATTGAACGAACTTGAAGAATTGAAAAACTTGGTAGGCAAAGATTACGAAAAAGAAGAAAGCTTTATTGAAAATCAGAAGTTATTTGCATCGGAAAGACCGGATGCATACAGGAAAGAAGTTAAAGACAGAGTTGCAAATATCAAAGAAAAAGACTATATTCGTACTCCGGAATTTGCCGTAAGAGAAAAAGTGCAAAGAGCGAGATTCAAACTTCCGCTTTTTCCGACAACGACAATAGGTTCATTCCCTCAAACAAAAGAAGTAAGACAAAACAGAAGAGATTTCAGAAAAGGTCTTATTTCACAAGAAAAATATATTGCATTCAACAGAGAAAAAATTAAAGAATGCATCGAAGAACAGGAAAAAATCGGGCTTGACGTTTTAGTTCACGGTGAATTTGAAAGAAATGACATGGTCGAATATTTCGGTCAAAGATTGAAAGGCTTTGTATTTACAAATAATGCATGGGTTCAGTCATACGGAACAAGATGTGTAAAGCCGCCGATTGTGTGGGGAGATGTAAAAAGAGAACAGGCAATAACCGTTCCGTGGTCAAAATATGCCAACTCATTAACCGAAAAAGAAGTAAAAGGTATGCTTACCGGTCCGGTAACGATACTCAATTGGTCATTTCCGAGAGAAGACATAACAGTTAAAGAACAAACTTTACAAATTGCACTTGCCATTCGAGATGAAGTACTCGATTTGGAAGCAAACGGAATAAATATTATACAAGTAGATGAAGCGGCTTTGAGAGAAAAATTACCTCTCAGAAAATCCGACTGGTTCGGTGAATATCTGGATTGGGCAATTCCGGCATTCAGACTTGTACATTCCGGAGTAAAAGAAGAAACTCAAATTCATACACATATGTGTTACAGTGAATTTACCGACATTATAAAAGCCATAGACGATATGGATGCGGACGTAATTTCATTTGAAGCATCAAGATCCGACTTGAAAATATTGGATTCTTTAAAAGAAAACAATTTCAAAACGGAAGTTGGTCCGGGAGTATACGATATACATTCACCGAGAATTCCTTCTGAAGAAGAAATAAAAACACAAATAAGAAGAATACTGAAAAAAGTAAAAAAAGAAAAATTATGGATAAATCCTGATTGCGGACTGAAAACAAGGGGAGAAAAAGAAGTAAGAGAAAGCTTGATAAATGTAGTCAAGGCAGTAAAGGAAATCAGAGATGAGTTTAAGGGAAATATTTAATAGAAAGCAAGTATTTTCTTATGAAGTATTTCCTCCCAGGAAAAATGCCGGAATAGATTCAGTCTGCGAAACGATAAAAGAATTAAAAAAATTAAATCCGGATTTTATAAGTGTGACATATGGAGCGATAGGAGCGAGAAACAATACCGATACATTTAAAATTGCATCTCTTATTAAATCCTACGGAATAGAATCGATAACGCACCTTCCCTGTTTGGAACTGAAAAAAGAAGAAGTACTCCTGAAACTGGAAGAACTTCGAAAACTCGGAATAAATAATATTTTGGCGCTAAGAGGTGACAAACCGGAAGACGGATATCGAAAGGGAGATTTCAAGTATGCTTCGGACTTGATAACATTTATAAAAGAACATGGTGATTTCAATATAATTGCCGCATGTTATCCGGAAAAACACTCCGACTCCAAAAATATAGTTGAAGATGTAAAGAGTTTAAAAATAAAAGTAGATGCCGGAGCAAATCAACTTATAACACAGTTATTTCTCGACAACGATTACTTCTACGCATTCAAAGAAAGATGTGAGCTTGCAGATATAAACGTACCTATTGAAGCGGGAATAATGCCGGTAGTAAATAAAAGACAAATCGAAAAAATGACGAGTTTTTGTAAAGTTGAAACCCCGAAAAAATTTCTTAAAATGATGAATCGGTACGAACACAATAAAATAGCGATGAGAGATGCCGGTATAGCTTATGCAATAGACCAAATAGTAGATCTCATAACACAAGGAGTGGACGGAATTCATCTTTATACAATGAATAATCCGTATGTAGCAAAAAGAATTCATGAAGCAATCAACAATTTATTGCTTGATAAAACTGAATTTTTGAAAGAAGCATAAGCAAAAAAAGGAGATAGTGAAAAAACTGTCTCCTTTTATCGTTATAGAAATCAACGTTTCGAAAGAATTATGTTTTTTTAAAAATACTTTTGAAATCTCCGATGTAAAGTCGGATAATAAAATTTTTGCGGTGGAATTTATTGAAACTTTTGAAAATTACGATAATTTTTTGTATGTAAAATGTTATAGTTTTTACATGTATGATTAACAGTTAAAATAATAAATGATAATAACTCATGAGTTTTATAGAAAACAGTATTTATAAAAGTGCTTTCAATACGCTCTATTTGTGATTTTTTGCAAATGTTTATATAATAAGAGTATACTTATTAATTGTTGAGAATGAGGAGTGGAGGCATGTATATGAAAGGCTTTGCAATGAAAAAAATCGGAGAAGTAGGTTGGGTAGAAAAAGCTCGTCCTGTTTGCGGACCTATGGATGCAATTTGTAAACCGTTGGCCATAGCTATATGTACATCGGATGTACATACTGTATGGGAAGGTGCCGTAGGTGAAAGAACGGATATGATTTTGGGACATGAATGTTGTGCCGAAGTTGTAGAAGTGGGTGAACTTGTTAAAGATTTCAAAGCCGGAGATCGTGTTTTGGTTCCGGCAATTACTCCGGAATGGAATTCCCTTGAAGCTCAGGCCGGTTATGCAATGCACTCGGGTGGAATGCTTGCAGGTTGGAAATTTTCAAATATAAAAGACGGAGTATTTTCTGAATTTTTTCATGTAAATGATGCTGATGGAAATTTGGCAAAGCTTCCTAAAGAAATAAATGTCGTAGATGCTTGTATGTTGTCTGATATGGTTCCTACAGGTTTCCACGGTGTTGAACTCGCCGATGTAAAATTCGGTGACGTAGTTCTTGTAATAGGAATAGGACCGGTAGGCTTGATGTCGGTTGCCGGTGCAAGACTGAGAGGGGCTTCACGTATTATTGCCGTAGGCAGTCGTCCGGTATGTGTGGAAGTTGCAAAGAAATACGGAGCCGACGATATTGTCAATTATAAAAACGGTTCAATAGAAGAACAGGTAATGAAACTTACTTCAGGTAAAGGCGTTGATTGCGTAATTATTGCCGGAGGTACAGTTGACACATTTGCTTCTGCCGTAAGAGTTGTAAAACCGGGCGGACATATAGGTTCCGTAAATTACTTGGGTGAAGGAGATTATGTAAAGATACCGAGAATTGAATGGGGTGTAGGTATGGGACATAAATCCATCAACGGAGGACTGATGCCCGGAGGACGTTTGCGTATGGAAAAACTCGGTGCTCTTGTTTCCAGCGGAAAGCTTGATGTAAGTTTGCTTGCGACACATGTATTCCACGGGTGGCAAGAAGTTCCGAAAGCCGTTCAAATTATGAAAGACAAACCGAAAGATTTGATTAAACCGGTTGTTGTTTTTGAAGAATAGAATTATTGAATTGCATATCGTTTTGCACTTCATTTATCGAATGATGAAAAACACCATGAATTTTGCGTAATAAGCAGATTCACGGTGTTTTTGTTTTATAAGGCATTTTTCAAGTAAAAAGCGGAGTAAGGATATTTCCCTACTCCGACATTTATTATATTTTATATGTGATTGTTATTTATTTAATTTATTTTTTATCGTGAAACGGTAACCTATATAAATAATAGCCAACCAAATCGGTGCCAAACAAACTGCAATACGGAATTCCGGCATTGAAATCATAACAAATATAACCAGTGAGAAATAACCTAAAGTAAGGATATTTGCGTAAGGATAGAAAATTGTTTTGTAAGATAAATTTTTCACGCCTTCAGTACCCAAAAATTTACGAAACTTGAAATGCGTTAAAATTATTAAAATCCAACTTGTAATAACGGCAACCGTAACGATACTCATTATATAAGTAAAAGCTTCGTGCGGAAGAATGTAACAAAGGAAAACAACCAAACTTACGAAAAACGAACTGAAAATAACACCCTTCCACGGAACACCGTGTTTTGAAGTTGCAGCAAGAAACTTGGGAGCATTACCGTGCAAAGCCATACTGTGAAGCATACGTGCATTTGCAAACAAACAACTGTTATAAGCGGATAAAGCTGCAATAATTACGACAATATTCAATAAATCCGAAGCTATGGAAATACCTAATTTTGAAAAAATTTCCACAAAAGGACTTCCGTTTACTCCGACCTTATTCCAAGGATACAAAGTAACAAGAACGAGAACCGCGCCGATGTAAAAAATCAAAATACGACCGAGAGTCATATTTACCGATTTCGGTATAGTTTTTTCGGGGTCTTGAGCTTCACCGGCAGCAACACCTATAAGCTCGGTACCCCCGAAAGAGAAAGTTACAACCACAAGCGATTGAATCAAGCCTTTCCAACCGGTAGCGAAAAATCCGCCATACTGCCATAAATTATGCAAACCGATAGGTGTAGACGATTCAGTACCTATTCCGGTTACAATCATAAATAAACCGAAAATTATCATCAAAGCAAGAGCGGAAACTTTTATAAAAGATCCCCAAAACTCAAGTTCTCCGAAAACTTTTACACTAAGTAAATTTACAATGTTGACAATCAAAAACATTGTAAATGTAGAAATCCACGAAGGTATATCCGGAAACCAATGATGAACATACAATCCGATAACGGAAAGTTCGGCCATAGAAACCGCAACATACAAAAACCAATAATTCCAACCGGCTATAAAACCGGCAAGCGGACTCCAATACAATTGAGCATAATCCGGAAATGAACCCGACACAGGACGATAGACAGACATTTCTCCCAAAGCTCTTATTACAAAGTAAATAAAAATACCGCCTATGGCATAAGCCAATGAAACTGCAGGACCTGCCAATTGAATCGTTGAAGAAGCACCGTAAAACAAACCGGTACCGATTGCACAACCTAGAGCAATCATCTCAACATGACGACTTTTTAAATTTCGTTGTAAATTTTGCTTTTGTTCCATACTACCATCCTACCATCCTGTTATAATAAGATAAAACATAAAAAAATATAAAAATATTATACCACTTTTAAAAACAATGTGAAAAGCATAAAAGTGAAAATGAAATATGATATAATATTGAAAAAAGTACAAAACGGAGGAAATTCATGAAACATCAGGAAATGATTGTAATTGTCGATTTCGGAGGTCAATACGCACAACTCATTGCAAGAAGAGTGCGTGAATGCGGAGTATACTGTGAAATACTTCCTTATACAAAAACGGCTGAAGAAATACTCGAATCCGCTCCCAAAGGAATTATTTTATCCGGAGGACCTTCAAGCGTAAATCAAGAAAATGCACCGAAAATTGACGAAAAAATATTCCATTCAGGAATACCGGTATTCGGTATTTGTTACGGAATGCAGCTCATGGCGCAAACATTGGGAGGAAAAGTACAGAAACCGGAAAAAAGAGAATACGGACATACCGACTTCTACAGAGACGGAAGCTGTCCGCTTTTTGAAGGCGTATCAAAGAAAACCGCAGTATGGATGAGTCATGGCGACTCCGTATCTGAAATGCCGGCAGGATTCGGACTTTCCGGACACACGGACTTGACACCTACGGCGGCAATGTCGGACGAAGCAAGAAGACTGTACGGAGTTCAATTTCATCCTGAAGTAGTGCATACACCCGAAGGAATGAAAATGCTCGAACAATTCCTCTTCCACATTTGCGAATGCAAAGGCGGATGGTCCATGGGCAACTATATAGATATAGCAGTAAAAGAAATAAGAGAAAAAGTAGGAAAAAATAAAGTCATCTGCGCACTCTCCGGCGGAGTGGACTCATCGGTAGCGGCAGTACTCGTACATCGTGCAATCGGAGAACAACTTACATGTGTGTTTGTAGATCACGGATTCATGCGACTGGGAGAAGCAAAGCAAGTAGTAGAAACATTTAAAAACAAATTCAATATGAAACTCGTTCATATTGATGCATCAAAACACTTTATGGAACTTTTGGAAGGAGTTACGGAACCGGAGAAGAAACGTAAAATCATCGGCGCTGAATTTATAAATACATTCCAAAGAGAAGCGGACAAAATAAAAGATGTAAAGTTTTTGGTACAAGGGACACTCTATCCTGACGTAGTTGAAAGCGGAACCGCAACTGCAGCGACAATAAAGAGTCACCACAATGTAGGCGGACTTCCGAAAGACATGAAATTCAAACTTATCGAACCGCTTCGTGAACTCTTTAAAGACGAAGTAAGAGAACTCGGAAGACAACTCGGTATGCCGGAAGAAATTGTCAACAGACAACCGTTCCCGGGTCCGGGACTTGCAATAAGAATTGTAGGAGACATAACCGAAGAAAGACTTGAAATATTAAGAAAAGCGGATTACATCGTTAGAGATATAATCAAGAAAAGAGGACTTGAAAAAGAAATTTGGCAATCCTTTGCAGTCCTTCCCGCCGCAATACGAAGTGTAGGAGTACAAGGCGATGAAAGAACATACGACTACACTGTAGGTATCAGAGCGGTAACAAGCTCGGACGGAATGACAGCCGACTACTATCGTTTCTCATGGGACGTTTTAGACGAAATGAGCAGAAGAATTTGCAATGAAGTCAAAGGTGTAAACAGAATAGTCTACGACATCACCTCAAAACCGCCGTCCACAATCGAATGGGAGTAGTAGATAAATTTTCTAAAATAGCTTAATACAAGCTATAAAGAAAATGAAAAATGGCTACTGGTACTCAAATGGTACTGGAAGTAAAAAATAATTGAAATAATAGTTCCAAGTGGTTTATATTTGGACAAAAAATTAGATCATAACTTAAGTGTTATGGTCTTTTTTATTTGATAGGTTGTACAATTAAAATTGACATTTAGTATAAAATAAATTTAAAAAATCAACTAAAAATATATTTAATTGCAGGTTTGTTGATCTTTTTGGCGTAAAAATCACATGTTATGCGCCAGTGGCGTAA
>OKKJ01000118.1_pt1 | contig 26060 bp, 26 predicted proteins | sample 1610651 | NCBI WGS metagenome assembly OKKJ01 (sample SAMN04436671, study PRJEB24849) | human gut metagenome | biome: human gut; feature: NICU; material: stool | host: Homo sapiens | place: USA: Saint Louis, MO | collected 2010-07-05 | reverse complement strand
GCGTTGAGCTGGGCGCCGGTATCGAAATCGTCGACCCGGAAGTGGTGCGCGAAAGGATTTCTGCAAAATTTATTATTGCATTTTTAAAATCTTCTAACGTATAATGTACAAAACTAAAAAATAACACTAAAAAAAAAGGGGGATTATAAAATGGAAGGACAAGAAAAGGAAAATCCCGGAGGTCTCCAACGTTCGTTGAAGGCGCGCCATATGAATATGATTGCTATAGGCGGTGCTATCGGTACAGGTTTGTTTGTTGCCGGTGGTGAAACTGTAAGTACTGCCGGTCCGGGTGGTGCTTTGGTCGCTTATGCTCTTATAGGTATCATGGTTTATTTTTTGATGACAAGTTTGGGAGAAATGGCTGCTTATTTACCGATCAGCGGTTCATTTGAGGAGTATGCCAATCGTTATATAGATAAGTCTCTCGGATTTGCTCTCGGTTGGAATTACTGGTTTAACTGGGCAATTACATTAGCTGCGGAACTCGTTGCCGGTGCATTGATTATGAAGTATTGGTTCCCCGATACTCCCGCCGCTTTCTGGAGTGCTTTGTTTTTGGTAATTCTTTTTGTTTTGAATTTCCTTTCTACGAAAATGTTCGGTGAAAGTGAATTCGTTTTTTCAAGTATTAAGGTTATTACCGTTTTGGTATTCCTTTTCGCAGGCATTTGCCTGATTTTAGGTTTAGGTCCCGATCCCAGCCCGGGTTTTGCAAACTGGACTGTCGGTGAAGCTCCGTTTGTAGGCGGTTTTGCTTCCATGTTGAGTATTTTCATGGTTGCAGGTTTCTCTTTCCAAGGTACTGAAATGATCGGTATCGCTGCAGGTGAAAGTGAGGACCCCGAAAAGAATATTCCTCATGCCGTCAAGTCTATTTTCTGGCGTATTTTGTTGTTCTACTTCGGTTCATTTATCGTTATCGGTTTCTTGATTCCTTATACCGATCCGAATTTGCTCAATACCGATGTTGCCAACATTTCAATAAGCCCGTTTACTTTGGTTTTCGACCGTTTCGGTCTTCCTGCCGCAGCTTCTTTGATGAATGCTGTTATTTTGACAGCGGTTCTTTCGGCAGGTAATTCAGGTCTTTACGTTTCCACACGTATGCTTTATTCGATGGCGGAATCCGGTCAAGCTCCGAAGTTCTTCTTGAAACTCAACAAGCGCGGTGTTCCGACTCGTGCTTTGATTGCAACTTCAATTTTCGGTTTGATTGCATTCCTCACTTCGTTCATCGGTGAAGGTAAGACTTATGATTGGCTCGTTAACTTGAGCGGTTTGGCAGGATTTATTACTTGGATAGGTATCGCAATTTGTCATTATCGTTTCCGTCGTGCATATGTAAAGCAGGGCAGAAGTTTGGATGATTTGCCTTATCGTGCTAAATGGTTCCCGTTCGGACCTATTCTTGCATTAATTATGTGTATTATCGTTACTGCAGGTCAGAACTATACGGCATTCTTGGGATCGGAAATCGATTGGTACGGTGTATCCGTTGCTTATATAGGTATTCCGATATTCCTTTTGATTTACATTGTTCACAAGATTAAGTACAAGACTCACCTTGTACCTCTTGAAAAGGTAAATCTTTCACGTGATACTTCTCATCATGATGAAGAATAATTGATTTTAAAGGTTCGTAGAAATACGAGCCTTTTTGCTTGTAAATTTTTTCCGTTTTCCGAAATTTTAAATACAATTACTTGAATTTTAAATGGAGTTTGACAGCCGACTTCTAAAATGTCTTATTATCAAACTCCATTTTGTTATGCACTAAATTATTTTATTCCAAGTTTTTCAGTATTATTTGTGTTTATTATTTATTTCTTATTCATAAGAATATCTTATGAATTTTTGTGTTTTTAAAAATTTTCATTCATATTCAGGTCATATTCATTTTCAGCGATTTTTATGGCGATATTTATTTCTTTGAAATCGACATATTTTTAATGATTTGAGATTGTCATGCAAGTGTTATGGCAATCATAAATGTACCGCTTTTCAGGTCGATGTATATTTTTACCGTCAGCAGAGTTCATTTAACGTTTTGCGTTGAAAAGCAATTTAAAAGCGATATGTTTCCATATCGCCATTGGTGCGAGCGAAGGGACTCGAACCCCCATGCACAAGGCGTCGGATCCTAAATCCGGTGCGTCTACCAATTCCGCCACGCTCGCAAGTACTTTTTTTATTATATCAGCTTATTGCCTTCGGTCAAGCTACATTTTATTGAGTTCGTCCAATGTGAGAAGGAAACTTCCGGCAAAGTGTTCCATGAACCAATCCACTTCTTTAAGTTTCAGATTTTCAAGTTTTTTCTTTGTTGTACGGTATGCCTCTTCAAATTCCGTATTTCCGGCTTGTTTTTCTTCGGCGCATTTCAAAAATGCACTGAGTACGTCCGCAGCTTTTGCAAGCGGCCATAGCGGGTCTTTTTCCATGTCTGCGACATAGGGTCTGTATGTCTCTTGAAGTTCTTTGGGAAGTGTGGACAGCAATCTCTGTCTTGCCGCATCTTCGATTTGTGCATATTTTTCGTGAAGTTCTTCGGTGAAATATTTTACGGGTGTCGGCATATCTCCGGTGAATACTTCCCCTGCGTCATGATAAAGTGCAAGCATGCCGCAATGTTCGGCATCACATGGTTCGTTGAATACTTTTTCACGTATTACCGCAAGTCCGTGTGCAATCATTACCGTTTGCAATGTGTGTTCAGCATCGTTTTCGGGGAATGAGTTTCTCATAAGTCCCCATCTTCTGATGTATTTCATCCTTGCTACGTATGCAAAAAATGCGTTCATTTAGTCCTCCGATTTACAATTCCAAAAATGCGCTACCGGCCCGTTTCCATGTCCGACAGAATTGTTTACTGCGTTTTCTATGGCATTTGTAATATATTTTTTCGCTTTTCTTACACTGTCTTCAAGCGTGTATCCTTTTGCAAGGTATACAGCAAGTGCAGATGACAGTGTGCATCCCGTCCCATGAGTGTTTTTCGTTTCGTACTTTACACCTTTATATTCTATAAATCTTTCTCCGTTGTAGAGTAAATCCGTTGCATCATTTATGAGATGTCCGCCTTTTATGAGTACGGCATTGCATTTATAATTCATTATTTTTTTTGCGGCAAATTTCATGTCTTCAAGTGTTTTTATTTCCATGTCCGCCAATACTTCCGCCTCTTGAATGTTCGGTGTAATCAGTGTGGATATGGGAAATAATTCTTCTTTGTAAACTTTTATCGCCGCTTCTTCCATAAGTCTTGCACCGGTTGTTGCAACCATCACCGGATCGACTACGAGCGGTGATTTGTTTCTCTTTTTCAAAAATTCCGTTACGGCTTGTGTTATTTCAGGCGTTGAAAGCATTCCGGTTTTTACTCCGTCCGGTTCGATGTCGTCATATACGGCTTCGAGTTGTGAGATCACGGTTTTTACATTAATGTTTTGTACATCGGTTACACCTTGTGTATTTTGTGCGGTTATAGAGCAAATGCAGCTCATCCCGTATGTACCCAATGCCGAGAATGTTTTCAAATCGGCTTGTATTCCGGCTCCGCCCGATGAATCGGATCCTGCTATTGTAAATAATTTTTTCATAATTTACCTTCTTTACTATATTCGAGGTGTTATATATGCCACCAAAATCCCTTTATTTTTCTCTTTATTATAGTCAATAACAAGACATGATGCAGTACATACCGGTATGTATGCGCCTGTCAATTCTTTAAGATACGATTGTATAAAAGGGTGGTGACTTACGAATATATTTATACAATCTTCTTCCAAAAACGATTTTACAAGAGTCCAGTCCTCTTGCAGCAACTCTTTTTCTTCTTCTATATGAGAATTACTTTTTTGTGCAATAATTTTGGCAGTTTGTTTTGTACGTGTGAAAGGTGATGAATGTATATTCAACTTTTTGTTTTGTAAATATTTAGAAAGTATTTCAGATGTTTTTTCAACTTCTTTTATGCCTTTTTCAGTAAGTTTTCTGTCTTTGTTTTTTATAAAAGCGGTTTCCTTTTCCGCTTCACCGTGCCTTATCAAAAGTATCCGCATTTTTACCCCTTATTCGTTATTTCTTCACTCAGTTCCTGTCCTTCTATAATATCTTTTGTTGTTTGTCCGTCCGAGTACTTTATTTTCAGATTTTTTCCTTTAGTTGTAAAAACTTTGTCTGCCGATGCTCCGCTTGCAAGAATTTTTTCTATGACTACATGCCCGTCTTTTATACGTATTTGTGCAGTAACTTCATTTTTCTTCTTCGTTACGGAATCTTCGCCTTTCTTTTCTTTTACTTGTACTTTCTCGGAGAGTTCGACAATTGAATACTTTTTCAAATCGTCTTTTGTTACATACATTCTGTCGACCGGAAATTTGAAGTTTACCGTTCCTTTGTCTATGTAATTTACTCTTGCAATGAAATAGTCCCCTGTGGCCGGTTCACTTGACTGTGCATGATCAAGTTTCATCAATCCGTCTCTGTCGGTGTAAACCGATACATATATTTCTTCGCCTTCTTTCAAATTTTTGTCGCCTTCCAATTTTGTCTGAAAGAGGGGTATATATACGAGTATATAATTTCTGTTGTAAAAATCTCCGGAGAAGTTTATCGTCGCCGGTACTTCGAATACCTTTCCTTCCGCCATTGTCGTATTGTATGAATGTTTCATCCAACCTAAAAATATAAATTCGGCTATTACAATAATAAATATCGCAAGAAGTGTCACTTTCTTATTCATGGCTTACCTCCTTGTTTTCGATATTTCTTTTTGAAATATTCTCGTCATCTTTGTTCGCAATAATTTTTTTGTGTTTTCTTTTTCTTTTAACTGTCGCAATTTTTATAAATATCGCACATATAACCGCAGCTGCAATTCCTATAATGATAAAGAATATTCCTCTGTCTACCATACTGAATGACGAATCTATTATACGTACTGCGGATATTGCAAGTATAATGCAAAATCCTATCCATCTTTTCAATATATTTCCGCTTTTCCAACCTTTCCACAAAAGTGCAAATGCCAAAACCATACTGTATACGGATATACAAATTACGGATAAACTTCCGTTTTGTACAAAGTTTGCACATACTGCGGATATGAACATGCAAAACGGTGTAAATCCCGCAAGAAATGCCATGCCTTCTCTATAAATAAACATACGAAATACCAAAAAAGCGTCTATGCACAAAAACAGTACATACAGTATCCAAAGTATCCAATCTCCGGAAACATTTTGCCATACATTACCGAATCCGCTTTGCAAAAGTACCGCAAATACGGAAATCGCACCGAGTATTTTAAGTGATTGCGATACATAGTTTTGCTTGTGAAGTATTCCGCCGGTCATCCAAGTGAGTGTGGATGCAAGCGACAGAAACATTACTTGCCAGAACAAATTGTTTACAGATTTGAATATCAAAAACAATATGCAAAGTGTCCAAACCCAAGCAAATGCAATTACAGATTTATGCTTTTTTTCAATCAAAAGTTTTACCATAAACGGCAGGTACAAAATAAGATAAAACCACGCAAGAAGTTCCGTCCATGTCGAATATACCGACAATGCCGCTCCTGTAACTGCACTTATTGCCGATACAATCGCCGCTCCTGCAGAAGATGTCACATATGAAAGCAGAAGCAGAAAAGTGGCGGCGGCGGAATAAATAAAGTAATAATCATCATTCATTTTGAAAGAATCCATTACAAGAAACGCACAGGCGACAAGCGACAATGCGTGAAAAGTGTAAACGAACTCTTTTATTTCACTTGCTATACGATGACGGAAATTCCGCTTTCGTGAAGAAACCGCCACAACTTCATCGTCTTCGTCGGAAACTTCAACATCGTTTGCCAATTGTGAAGGCTCATCTTCAACAGGTATTTTTTTATCGAAAATTACAACTGCAATCATCATAATCGCCGATACTACGGGTAACAACATCGAAGCTTGAAAACGTTGATCTTGAGTAAGTGCGGTCCAATACCCCGACAATATAAATCCGATACCCAAAATCACACAAATAAAAGCAAGAAAACCGAATGCTTCCCCTTGCCATTGTCTATATTCTTTTTTGTAGCGCGATAAAATTATATCTCCCGTATCCTTATTTATTATTTTTTCATCAATCCATTTACTTACTTCCTTACCTAGCCAACGCCTATGATTCATGAAAACCTCCGATATAAAAAAGGGAACCGAAAAAATCGATCCCCTTAAATTCTTACTTCACTACAAATACAGGTATTTTCGAGCGACTCAACAAGTAACCGGACACCGATCCCATAAGTAAACCTTTTATCTGTCCCAATCCTCGACTTCCCATGACGATAAGATCACATTCGTATTCTTCGGAAAGTTCAAGAATGACCGGTCCGGGTGAACCTACTTCAAGAAGCATTTCATGTTCTATGTCGTCAGGCACGATTTCATCGGCCTCTCTCAAATGTTTCTTACTCAATGATTCCATATCCTCCGACATCTTTGTCGCAAGACTTCCTTCCTTTATGGAAGTTTGATCGAAACTTGTCATAGCGGCAGCAAGATTACAAACCGATGCTATATATATTTTGCAATCCTCGGAGCATTTTGCAAGCTGAACAGCCGCTCTCAGTGCTTTCTTTGCATTTTCGGTTCCGTCATAAGGAACGATAATATTCTTATATTCCAACATACTTTATTCCGCCTTTCTCTTATGCCCCTTTTTCCGTACTCCTACGTAAAATATCACCTATATTTTACCATGTACGCCATGTAAATTAAAGTTTAACTCATTTTACGTATTTTGCAAGTACTTTTTACAAAATCATACCTAACTTTTTTTATACGGTGCATTCAAAGGTGCAGCATTCATACTTGAAATTTCCGTTCTCAAAATTCGTACAAGTTTAGGAAATACAAGAACGAGTACAACGCTATTCATTACATAGTTAAATAAAATAATAGGTACTCTTGCATATAATTGCATAATAAAAGTATTTCCGGTAACCTGAGAAACCCATAATGTATTTAAAAATACACTCGTCAAAAGAGAATTTACAAATACCGCAATAAGAATATTTTTCTTCGTTATATCTTTTCTGTAAAAAAAATAACTGTAAACGAGTGCGGTTACTATTCTTGTAATCACGAAGGGAAAGTAAAATCCGCCGGCGGAAGAAAAAAAAGCATTTCCGATAAAATCTTCAACAATTACACTTATAATGGAAATTACAGGCCCGAATATCGCACATGTCAACGCACTTACTATAAATGTAACTCCGGTTTTCATCGTTATAAAGTGAATGGAAAGAAATTTCGATGAGATAATACTCATCACAATAAATACGGAAATCAAACTCAATATTTTAGCATTTTTCAAATCGTTCAATATAACACCCTCTTTTCAAAAATAATTATACGATTAGATATTGTACCATTTGATTTATCACTTTTCTTACACATCCGTAAAAATTTACAAAATAAAAAACGGCAGGTTTCCCCACCGTTTTAAATTGATTAGAATGCGTAGTTAACTTCAAGACCCCAAGAATTCGGAACATCTTTATCTTCTATATGTCCATTTAAGTTCAAGAATGTACCTACACTTACATCCTTCATTACAGTTGCTTTCGCCTGTGCTGTCCAGAAAGAACCTCCGTCAACACTTGCCCAACCCAAGTGTGTCGCAAGCGGATGCTTTCCGAATAACATAAGCATATCCTTATCTACATCATAATATGTAAGACCGGCTTGCCAGGTACCTACTTCTTCAGTAGCTTTTCCATAAACAACTCCGATATCTTTAAATGCACAATCATTTGGTGTATCTGATTTTACATAATCACCGAATACCGATACCTTATCTATAACATCAGCTTTTGCATTAATACCGTAAACATCAAAATCCGTATTATTTAAAGTTGCTCTGGTAACGAATCCGCCTACATTTACATTATCATTAATTGCAGCTGAACCCTTTATATATTTAGCATCTATTGTTTCAGAGGTTTTAATTCCTATACCGGAAATTTCTAACGAACGAATCTTACCAATACCGCCTTCAACGGCAAATTTGCCATTATCATAAGATGCAACTACACCGTCAAAACTGTTATCGTAAAATATACCGTCAGTTCCAAGCTGTACTCCTGTACGTCCTAAATCTACTTTCACACTTTCAACCGGTTTATACATTACATGCAAACGATCAATACGTGATTCAGATATATTTTTAATAAGATCGTCAGATACGTTTATTAAACTACCAAATACTTTACTATACGTAAAACGACCGCTTACAGACACTTGTTCATTAACATCTGCATCTGCCTGAATTCTTACATGTGCAAGATAAGGGTTAACACTTACATCATTATTATTTAAATCTTTAGCCCCAATATGTGTAAATTTAACTCCTACATCTCCGGAAAATTTTACGTTGTCGTTCACGTTTGCAGCGTATCCGGATACACCTGCTGTAAGAGCAACTACCGCTGCCATTGCGAGAATCTTTTTCATAAGAATTCCTCCTCAAAAAATATAAAACAGTAAAAACGTTAAAATATTTTTTGCTTAAGAGTTTCCGTGTTTCCTCTAAACAAAACAATATTTATAATATTATATTAACATTTATAAACTGTATTTTTCAACTTGCCTTTATTATTTTATAAATATTTTATTTAATACCATGCTTACTTTTATTTCAGACATTTAAAAAGGACCGCTTTTGCAGTCCTTAATTTTATTTTATAATGTAAACTTGCGCTTTGGAGTGACTTACAAGATAGCTTGATACCGATCCCATGAGTATTCCTTCTATCGGTCCCAATCCTCTTGAACCCATTACTATAAGGTCGCAATTATGTTCTTCAGCCAACATGAGAAGTTCCGGTCTTGGTTCGCCTTCCAGGAAAATCGTTTCTTTTTTTACCGTTTCAGGAACTTTTGCTGCTGCTTTTTCCAATTCATCTTTTGCGATTTGTCTTAACTCTTCTACGCTTTTTTCTTCACTATGTTTCAAAGCTTTTGCTTTTGAAAATATCATTGCGATATACATTTTACATTCTTTTGAACATTGTGCAAGGTCGATTGCGTGTTCCAACGCTTTGCGGGCATGATCGGATCCGTCATACGGAACTAATATATTTTTGTAATTTAACATTTGAATTCCGCCTTCCATAATCATTTTTTCGACTTGTTGTCGTTTGATTAATTATATCACCATTATTTTTTATATTAAAGGCAATAAAATTATAGCATTTTTTTATACCTTAATATTCATTTTTTATTTTCTTTTTATTTACAAAAAAGGAACCGCTTTTGCGATTCCCTTTCATTATTTTACTATGCATACCGGTACTTTTGCATGACTTACTAAGTAACTTGATACCGATCCCATAAATATTCCTTTTATAGGTCCCAATCCTCTTGATCCCATAACTATTAAATCGCAGTTGTATTTTTCTGCAATTTCCAAGAGTACTTGTGTCGGTGATCCTATTTCATAAATCATATTTGCCGGAAGGTCCTGCGGTATTAATTTTTCAGCTTCTTTCAATGCTTCTCTTGCTTCCATTTCGGATTCTTCGGCAAGTTCCGCAGTAAGTTTACCTTCGGAGATTGATGCTTGGTCCGATTTGCGTACCGCTGCCACCATGTTGCATACAGATGCTACGTGAAGTGTGCAGTCTTCGGAGTTTTGAGCCATGTCTACCGCTTGTTTCAATGCTTCTCTCGCATGGTCGGAACCGTCATAAGGAACCAATATATTTTTGTACTTTAACATACTTGTCGCCTTCTTCCTTTACTTTTGCCTTTATCAAGAATTTTTCATTATTCTTCATATACATTATAGCACTTAATTGATTTTTTCTTTATTGAATTTTTTTATTATTTGATTTATTCGACAGCACTGTTTTTGGATAATTCAAGCTTGATTATTTCTTTTTTCTTTTTCTGCAATAAAACGGATGTATTTATTTCCATTTGGTGCGGCATCAGAAATCTTGTGTATTCCGGCCATAACGATTTCATTTGTGATTTTGAATATTCAATTGTTTCTTCAAATGAAGGTTGTTTACAGATTTTCCCGTTTATAATAATCGGTTTGAGCATATCTTCCACGATGTAGCTGTCTTTTTTGAGTGTTTTCGTACGCCAGTTTGCAGATTCAGTGGTGAATGTAAATTCTTCACCTTTCGGCATCGGTTCACTTTCAAAGCACATGAGGTCGGTTATGATTTTACCGTTTTTCTTTTTGTAAAAACGTCTTACACTTTTTACTCCGGGATTTGTCATTTTCGCAACGTCATTTGAAATTTTCATTACCGATTCAAATCCGTTTCCGGTTTCTTTTTCGCACATTTTGAAGACTCCGCCCAATGCACTTGTCCCGTCTGCGGTTATTACTTTCGTACCTACGCCCCAAGATGTGACCGTGCAACCTTGTGCTTTTAAGAGTTCTATACTGTATTCGTCAAGGTCGTTGGATGCGGAAATAATTGCATCTTCAAATCCTTCTTTGTCGAATATTTCTCTTGCTTTTTTCGACAGATATGCCAAATCTCCGCTGTCTATACGTATACCGTATTTTTTCGGAAGTCTGTTTTCATCTCGAAGTTCTTTGAATACTTTTACCGCATTAGGTATTCCTCCGGAAAGTACGTTGTAGGTGTCTACAAGCAATATAATATTTTCATCGTATTGTATTGCATATTCACGGAACGCTTCAAGTTCGGTATCAAAACTCATTACCCAACTGTGTGCCATAGTACCCATGACCGGAAGTCCGAAAAGTTTTCCGGCTTCGACATGTGATGTACCGTTGAATCCTCCGATGACTGCGGCACGTGTCCCCCACAGAGATGCAGAGTGTCCTTGCGCACGTCTAAGTCCGAATTCCATGAGCATGTCGTTTTTTGCGGCGATGCGCATGCGTCTTGCTTTTGTTGCAATCAGACTTTCGTGGTTCATTATCATTGAAAGTCCGGTTTCCAAGAGCATCGCCTCGGTTATCGTTCCGTGAAATCTAAGTAAAGTTTCTTTCGGAAATGCAATTGTACCTTCTTTCATTGCATAAATGCTTCCTTTGAATTCGAAGTTTTCAAGGTAGTCCAAAAATTCCGGATAAAATTTATTCAGACTTCGCAAGTATTCTATATCTTCTTTCGAATATCTGAATTCTTTTATAAATTTGATTAAATGTGAGATACCGGCAACTACCGTGTATGCTCCGTCAAACGGATTTTTTCTGTAAAATCTATCGAATACAACTTTCTTTTCGTGTTCGTTTCGTTTGAAAAGTGCATTTGCCATTGTCAATTGGTACAAGTCGGTTACAAGTCCTTTACAGTTCATAAAAACTCCTTCTTGTGAAACAAAGGAGAATCTTTCGATTTCTCCTTATTTTGCATCTTCTCTGTTTTTCAATATTTTTACCGGCACATCCAAGTGTGTAAGTACGTCTATTGCAATATCTCTTGTATCTTTTGTCGTATGTACTACACATGTCGAACGTTGAGTGTTTATAGTTGTCAAAACGCCCAAGTATTCGTATCCTTCCAATATTCTGTTTACATAGTTCACGTCCGACGGGCGTACTTCTATGTATAAATAATTATCTTCCATTTGCCTTTCTCCTCATAATCGTATACGGTTCAAGTTTACGATAAGTTTCCATTGTAAGTTCTTCCAAAGGATGAGGTGCTTTTTCCACTTGTTCTCCGTCCTTGTTTGTGAGTTTTCCTATTTCCAAAGGAAATACTTCTCCGCTCGGACTTAAGCATTCTACGATTTCTCCGACTTTGAAATGATTTCTCTGTTGTACTTGTGCGGTTTTCGTATTTTCATCATATTTTTTAATCATGCCGATAAAATCATACGGTTGTACCGGTTGTGATTTTTCGTATTCCTGAGCTTTTTCGTCCGCTTGGGCAAATGCAAAACCTGTCGTGTACGGACGGTGTGAAATTTTTTCGAGTTCTTCTTTCCATTCCGGTCTGAATTTGTAATTTTCTTTTTCACGATAGTATGCATCGATCGCTTTTCGATATGTAGCTATGACTGCCGCTACATAGTACACGCTTTTCATTCGTCCTTCGATTTTCAAGCTTGATACTCCGGCTTCTGCAAGTTCCGGTATATGCTCGATAAGACATAAGTCTTTACTGTTGAAAATATATGTACCGTGTTCGTCTTCTTCTATCGGAAAATATTGCCCCGGACGTGATTCTTCCATTACTGAATACTTGAATCTGCATGCCTGTATACATTCTCCTCGGTTGGATTGTCTTTTACCGTGTGTGAAAAAATTCGACAAAAGACAACGTCCCGACCATGATATGCACATCGCGCCGTGGCCGAATACTTCAAGTTCGACATCTACTTTTTTACGTATGTCCGCCATTTCCGAAACGGACACTTCACGTGCAAGCACTATACGTTCGGCACCCATATCTTTCCACATTTTTGCCGCTCGCCAATTTGCGGTGCTTGCTTGAGTACTGATATGTACCGGCAAATTCGGTGTCACTTCACGACATACGGAAAATATTCCCAAATCCGAAACGATTACCGCATCGACTTTTATTTCATAAAGATACTTGAGATAGTCGTCAAGCCCTTCCAATTCATCTTCACGTGGAATTATATTTACCGTTATATATACTTTTTTACCTCGCTCGTGTGCGTAATCTACGGCTTCCTTCAATTGTTCTTTTGAAAAGTTTCCGCCATATGCACGCAAACCGAACTGTTTTCCCGCCAAAAATACGGCATCCGCACCGAAGCGAAATGCCATTTTCATTTTTTCCATATTACCGGCAGGTGCCAACAACTCCATTTTTTCCATTATTTGTTTCGAAATGATATAGCCATTCCGTCTCCTTCTTCATAAATTACAGTAGAATACTCGCGATTTACATATTCCAAGTATTCTCTCAATCTCACAACTATGGTGCGATACCGATGCGGAGGATATTCCCCGCTCTTTACAAATCCTTTGAAAAGTACATTGTCGGCAACGATTACAGCTTTTTCGGAAAGTATTTTTTCAATTTTCTTCAAATGATTCAGATATTGTCCCTTCGGTCCGTCCAGGTAAACGAAGTCGTAATTTACCGAAAGTTCGGATATTACCTTATCCGCATCACCTGAAATACAATTTATACGTTCCGTCATATTTGCATCTTCAATTGCTTTTTTTGCACGTTCAAATCTTTTTGTATCTTTTTCTACGGTATCTATAATTACATCATCGTTTGCCGTGGCCATAAGCAATGCGGAAAATCCGATTGCCGTACCTATTTCCAAAATTCTTTTCGGTTTGTTTTCATAAACTGTTTTAAAAAGTAATTGACGTTCGGATTTACGAATTATCGGTATATTGTAAGTTTCAGCCTCAAATTCAAGCTCTTTCATTACTTTTGAAACAAATTTATCCATTACCCCTCCGCATAAATTTTTTCTATTTGTGCCTGATGTTCCTCATACGTTTTCGAGAATACATGATGTCCATCCTTTGTGGCGACATAGTAAAGGTATTCTCCCGCTTTTGCATCAAGTACGGCATTTATCGCATCTATACCGGGACTTGCAATAGGTCCGGGAGGAAGTCCTACTCTCATATATGTATTGTAGGGTGATGCAACTTTCGTATCTTCAACCGACAATTCTTTTTTGTTCCAATCGAGAACATACTGAACTGTCGCATCTATTTGCAACGGCATATTTTTTTCGAGCCTTGCCAAAATTACGGAAGCAATCATTTTTTGATCTTCTTTGAAAAGCGCTTCCTTTTCCACCATAGATGCAAGAGTCATAAGTTTGTGCAAAGACATATTCTTTGCCTTTGCACGTTTACGTATATTTTCATCAAGCATTTTGTCCGTACTTTTATACATCAAATCGCAAATCTGCTTGGAAGTGTACTCTTTGGGTATATCATACGTATCCGCTTTCAAAAATCCTTCCGCTTTTATCTTCGCACTTTCAGGTCCGTACATATAACTCAAAGGCCCATAGTCGGATGCTACATCTATGAAGTCGTCCGTATTCGTAAATCCGGATTTTTTCAGAATTTCCGCAATTTGGTAAACATTCGACCCTTCAGGAATTGTAATCGTAATAAACGCATGTCTGCCCTTGTGCAACTCGGAAATCGTTTCACGTATAGTCAAACCTTGATGCAATTTATAAAAACCGCTCTGCAAAGTACCGTCCTCATGCGTGATGAAAACCGCCACACGAAACAAAAATGCACTTCTTACTATACCGTTATCTTCGAGTATTTTTGAAATCTGTCTTCCGGTGGCATGTGCCGGTATTTCCAACATTACTTCTTTATTTCCGCTTCTTTTATCGAAAGCGTAAAAATAAAAAAAAGCGAATGCAACAAGACATATGAAAAAAACTGCCGCCATGACAATATATTTTCTTTTTGTTTGCATATCGCAAGATTTTTTTAGAAATAAAAATTTATCCAAAATAATCCTCACTTAAACCGAAATACATTTAATATTCTCAATTATACCACAATCAGTGTTTTGTTTAAAAAAATAAGCTAAAATATTATGAAGGAGGAAAAAATGAATTTAAAAACAGGATTGAATGCAACTTCAACTTTTAAAATCAAATCGACGGAAACCGCAAAATTTATAAAAAGCGGCTCTCTTCCGGTACTTGCAACTCCCGTACTTTGCGCATACATAGAAGAAACTTGCGTAAAAGCAGCGGAAAATCATTTACCGAAAGGTTTTACAACGGTCGGTTTTCACATCGAACTTGATCATATCGCACCAAGTGCCGTAAACTCCGAGATAAGTGTTGTCGCAAAACTTATTCATGTCGACGGGGAAAAATTGGAATTTGAGGCAATTGCAAAAGAAAAAACAAAAACAATAGGACATGCCAAGCATTTAAGAATGATTGTAAATGAAAAAAAATTTATGAGCAAATTGAGTAATAAATAATCACACTTTTATTCAAATATCTCCGCCGTCATCTTGCAATACTCCCGAACAGTCGAAAAGAGGTATGAATTGTTTGCTTGATGATTCTTTTTGCTGCACGTACCCGTCTTCTATACCGAGTTCTTCCATGTATTCTTGAGCTTGTTCGTACTCTTCGTCCGTAATTTTTCTGTTTATTTCAGGAAATTCGCTTGCTCTGCCGTACGGTGTGTATTGTCGCATCAGACTGAAAAGTATTTGTCCTTTGTCGAATGTTTCAGCTATATATTCCAATACGCCTTTTGTATTTTCCCATTGAGAAGGAAGCATGAGATGACGTACGAGTACACCTTTTTTCAAAAGTCCGTCACTTCCCATTTCATAAGGGCCGGTCTGCCGATACATTTGCTCTATGGCGGCAGTCGCTTTATTGAAATAATCCGGTGCACGACTGTACTTTCTTGCAGCTTCTTCATCAGAATATTTCAAGTCCGGAAGCCATATTTGAATTTTCTTTCTCAAAAACGCAACCGCACTTCGACTTTCATAACCGCCGCAATTGTATACAACCGGAACCGGCAATTCTTCATTCAGACTTTGATATATTGCATGTGTAAAATGTGTAGGCGTGACAAGATCTATATTATGGGCACCTCGTGCGATAAGTTCATGGTAAATCTCTCTCAAACGCTCAACGGATATTTCCTTGCCCTTACGCAATTCGGATATTTCATAATTCTGACAATATACGCAAGATAAATTGCAACCGGCAAAAAATACCGTTCCTGCACCTTTCGTACCGCTTATACAAGGCTCTTCCCAATGATGAAGCGCCGCACGTGAAACTACCGGCAGGTATCCCAAACGGCAATATCCTACTTGACCTTTATCATTTATTGAATTTTTACGAAAAACTTTGCACGCTCTGGGACAAACATTACAAATTCCCATTTTTCCGCCCTTTCACATTTATTTATAGAAATATTCTATCACTACGCATTTTTTATTACAAAATTTCCAAAAAATATTGCACGAAATTTGATAAGAGTTTATAATGTTCACGTACAATTTTATATTTGGTTGCGAAAGGAGCTTCTTATGGAAAAAAGGGCCGGTTTTTTGGATCGACTGTTTCATTTGACGGAGCATGGTACCGACATAAAGACTGAAATCATCGCCGGTATTACAACATTTATGACAATGGCATATATTTTAATTGTCAATCCGTCTATTTTAAGTGCCGCCGGCATGGATAAAGGTGCAGTTTTGACTGCAACTGCGTTGGCAGGATTTATAGGCACGATATTGATGGCTGGTTTCGCAAACTACCCGTTTGCATTGGCACCCGGTATGGGACTCAATGCTTTTTTTGCGTTTACGGTTTGCAAACAGATGGGCTACTCTTGGGAAATGGCTCTTGCTGCGGTATTTGTAGAAGGTCTTATCTTCATAGTGCTTTCTCTTACAAATATTCGTGAAGCGATATTCAATGCCATACCGTTCAACTTGAAACAAGCTGTTTCGGCAGGTATAGGACTTTTCATTGCATTCATCGGAATGGGAACTGCAAATATCATAGTTGCAAATCCTGCAACGAAAATATCTTTGTTTTCATTCAAAGGTGCATTGACTGCAGGAACATTTGCATCTACAGGTACACCGGTTGTAATTGCTATATTCGGTATACTTTTCACTTCAATTCTGCTTGCAAAAAATGTAAAAGGAAATATTCTCTGGGGCGTTCTTGCCACTTGGATTTTAGGCATGATTTGTGAGGCAACGGGACTTTATGTACCCAATCCGGAATTGGGAGCATTCTCGACATTCCCGCATTTACCTAACGGAATTGCATCGCTTTGGCCGGCAAGTATTTCTCCGATATTTTTCAAACTTGATTTTTCACAGATACTTACATTCAACTTCATTGTAGTATTGTTTTCATTCCTCTTTGTCGACATATTCGACACACTGGGTACATTGGTAGGTGTTTCCACAAAAGCAAACATGCTTGATGAAAACGGAAAACTTCCGAATATCAAAGGAGCATTGCTGGCGGACGCCGTAGCGACATCTATCGGTGCAATATTGGGTACAAGTACTACAACGACTTTCGTAGAAAGTGCTGCAGGTGTATCTGAAGGCGGACGTACGGGACTTACCGCGGTAACGGTAGCTGTACTGTTCATAATTTCGCTTTTCTTATCTCCGATATTCATGGCAATACCGGGATTTGCAACGGCTCCGGCACTTGTAGTAGTAGGATTCCTCATGTTCACTTCAGTTGCAAAACTTGATTTGAGTGATATAACCGAAGCGGTTCCATGCTACTTGGCAATACTTTCAATGCCGTTCTTCTACAGCATATCCGAAGGAATTTCATTCGGCGTAATTTCCTACGTACTTATCAATCTTTTCTGCGGAAAGACAAATAAAATAAGTATATTGATGTACATATTGGCGATAATATTTATAGCAAAATATATACTTCTTTAAAAAATAAAAGTCATGAACTTATACCTTTCTCGGTAACTTTGAGAAAATAAATAAGCTCATGGCTTTTTTACTTTGAATGTTTAATGATAAAACTTCATTCTATTTCACAAAATAAATATTTCTGAAAATATTTGTACAAACAAATTCATCAAACATAAAGTCATGATTTTACTCATGGCTTTTTATGTTTTACATTGCTTTAAATAAAATCTCTTCAATTATTTCATCATGCTTCTTACGGATATATATTTCAATAAAAGAAATTACATAAACATTTAAACGTATTTTTTTACACATAATAAAAAAGGATATGAATATTCATATCCTTTTATTGTTGTTTTACTTTTTATTCGGTTTGTGCGTTTATTATTTGCCATACTAGGTCGCCGGCTTCGTAGAGGTCTTTTTCTTTCAGGCTTTCTTTGTTTGTATGGAAATCCGTCATTCCCACTCCTACGAGCAGTGTTTCAAATCCATGTGTTACGAAGAGATTGGAGTCGGATCCTCCGTTGCTTTGTCTTATGTCGAGTTTGTAGCCTCCGTTTTTGCATGCTTTTGCAAAGAGTTTCATCGCTTCATGGTCTTCTTTTATGTTGAACGCTTCGTATTCTTTATTTTTCTTTATTGTAAGTTTTGCATCTTTATATTTTGCTGTTGCATTTTTGAATGCGTTGTCGATTTTTTCTACCGTTTTTTCAAGTTTTTCGTTGTTTCTGCTTCTCGCTTCACAGTGTACGATACAGGTTTCCGGTACGATGTTTGTTGCAAGTCCGCCTTCTATCGTTCCGATGTTGCATGTTGTTTCATCATCTATTTTTCCCGTGGGTGAGTTTGCAATTGCAATTCCGGCGATTTGTATTGCATTTATTCCTTTTTCCGGTTCCATTCCGGCATGTGCGGCACGTCCCGTTATCGTGTATTCCATTGTGTATTGTGACGGGCCGGCATTGTATACCGTTCCGGCTTCTCCGTCTCCGTCAAATGTATATCCGTAGTCCACGTCACCGGCAAGTGTCGCATCAAAGTATCTTGAACCCATGAGTCCGATTTCTTCTTGTATTGTAAATATTACGGTTAATTTTCCGTGCGGCGTTTTCTTTTCTTTCATTTGGTAGAGTCCTTCGAGTATCGCCGTAACTCCGGCTTTGTCGTCACTTCCCAATACCGTTGTTCCGTCCGAACGAAATACTCCGTCTTTCAGTATCGGTTTTATGTTTTTACATTTTTCAACGCAGTCCATGTGTCCCGTAATTGCAATTGACGGAAGTCCTTCTTGTGTTTCCGGAAATATCGCTATGAGGTTTCCGCTGTTTCCGCCCGTTTTTTCTCCTGCGCTGTCTTCTACTATGATTGATGCGCCGAGGTCTTTGAGTTTACATTTCAAGTAGTCGCATACTTCTCTTTCTTTTTTGCTTGCGGCATATATGCTTACGAGTTCACAAAATGTTTCCTTCATTCTTACTTTGTTTACCATTCTTCTTCTCCTCTTCTTCTTTTCTCTTTATTTCACGTATTTTTTCTTCGAGATGTATCGCTCTTTGTATTGCGTTTTTTCCGAATTTTTTACGTATTTCGTCTACTGCTTTTGCAGCTTTTTCCTTTTTTTCTCTTTTATCGTCAAATAACGACTTCATGTGCATTTGCGGTGTGAGGTTCGATGCATATACTCCCAAAAGCCGTATTTTTTCGGTGATTTTTATTCGGCTAAGCAATAATTTGCAAATTTTGTATATTTCGTCCGTAAGGTTCAGTCCTTCTTCTTGCGACATGGATCTCGTGATTGTTTTGAAAGATTCAAATCTTACTCTCAAAGTTATCGTTCGTGCGGACATTTTTTTCTCTCTGAGTCTTTGCGCAACTATGTCGCAGTGTATAATAAGTTTTCTTTCGATATCTTCTTTTTCAAAAATATCGTATGCATATGTCGTTTCATCTCCGATTGATTTCGGTGCCTGTTCCGCCGTCACTTCACGATTGTCGACTCCTTGTGCAAGCAGGTACAAATTTTTTCCGATATTTCCCGTTTTTTTACAAAATCTGTCATAGTTTTCTTTTTGTATATCTCCGATTGTTTTGTATCCTTGTTTCAAAAGAGTTTTCTCGGTGACTCTGCCCACTCCCCACAATGCACGTACGGGTAGAGGTGCTATCGTTTCTTTTTCTTTTCCATACGGTATTATCGTAAGTCCGTCCGGCTTGTTCATATCCGATGCGATTTTTGCAAGAAATTTATTCGGTGCTATTCCTACCGATGCGGTAAGGTGCAATTTTTCTTTTATTTCATTCCTTATCGCATCTCCTATGGCGTTCAGTGTAGGATATTGCTTATTCATTCCGGATATATCCATGAATGCTTCATCCATCGAAAGCGGTTCTATTTCTGCTGCATAATTATACATTATTTTATGTATTTCTTCAGACACTTTCCTATATACATACATTCGGGGTTTTACGTATATACCGTCCGGACAGAGTTTCAACGCTTCAGCTATCGGCATTGCCGAATGCACTCCGAATTTGCGTGCTTCATATGATGCGGTCGCAACTACAGATCTTGAAGTTTTACCTCCGACAATTACGGGTTTTCCTTTCCATTCCGGATTATCTCGCTGTTCAACGGAAGCGAAAAAAGCATCCATATCGACATGCATTATCCAACGACGCATTTTACCTCCTTTTTTATATATATTAGCATAAGGAGCGTATTTTTATAAATAAAGTGTGCAGATTTATAATTAAATAATAATCTCACATTAATCTTTCGCAATTAATAAGCAACAAAAAAAGACGGAATAAAACCGTCCTTTTTACATCAAGCGTTATGAATTTTGTAAATCTTCATTTCGGTTTGAAAAATAAACAAAATTACACTCATAACGAATCGAATGCTCAAGTCGAATTCAACTTCAATCAGTCAATTCACATATTATTATTCACATTGTTCGTCTTCTTTGCAATATTTTATTTGCTTGCAAATACATTTATCTTTCAGTTTGTACAGTTCCGGAATGAAGTCCATAACTTTTCCGAATGTTTCGTCATTTATGGAATACTTTGTCCATAAACCTTCTCTTCTGGAGTTTACAACTTTTGCTTCAATCAGAATTTTCATGTGATAGCTCAGGGTAGATTGCGACAGTGTAAAATTACTCAAAATATCACATGCCGACATCTCTTTGCACGAGAGCATGTCTACAATACACAAACGTGTTTCATCTGATAATGCTTTAAATATATTTGCATATTCTTTATAGCTTGGCTCAAAATTCATTGTCTTTCCCTCTATCGTGATACTGCTTTCCAATTAAAAAATTTCATAACTTCACAGTAAATAATAGCTTAAATACTCAAACATGTCAATATAGTCTATACATTTCATCTTATTACCATACATCATTAAGTTGATAATTTTATTTTCTCATGTTCCGCTTTCCAGTATCTGGGAATAAATATATCTCTATATAAATCTATTGCATAATAGTCCGTAAGTCCGGATACGAAGTCAAGTGCGGCACGTTTGTCATCTTCTGCAATTTTTCTGTATTTTTCCGGTATGTCTTTCGGATTTTTTATGAAATATCCGTACAATTCTTTTACTACGTGGTAACCTCTTCTGCGTTCCGGCATGAGTACCGGTGCCAAATATACGTTGTTAAACATGAATTTTCTGAATATCAACAACGTTTCATCGCCTTTTTCAGACATATGTATTTCATTTTTGTCTATTGAATTTTCAACAAGTTCGCTTACCATTGATGTGATGATTTGAGAGTGTCTTGTGCCGAAACGCTTTTTTACCTCTTCCGGTAAATCTTGAGGTGTCAGCATCTTGCTTGCCTGTGCATCGTCATAGTCGTGGCAAAGGTAGGCGATACGATCGGCGTATTTCACTATTTTACCTTCAAGAGTTTTTGCAAGTACTTCTCCGGTATGATGCAAAATTCCGTCCAATACGACATCCGTCAAATTAAGTCCTTTTCCGTCTTTTTCGATTTTGCTTACAAGTCTTACACTTTGCTCATTGTGCTTGAAATGTCCGCATGCATCGGCAAGTGCAAATTCACCTATATGTCCGAACGGTGTATGTCCCAAGTCGTGTCCGTAGGCAACCGCTTCCGCAAGGTCTTCGTTCAGCGACAATGCACGTGCTACCGTACGTGCTATTTGTGCCACTTCCAATGTATGCGTCATGCGTGTGCGATAATAATCGCCCTTCGGTGCCATGTATACTTGCGTTTTGTGTTTCAATCTTCGAAATGCACTGCTGTGCAATATGCGATCCCGATCACGCTGAAACTTTGTACGCAAAGGACATTCCTGCTCGATATGCTTACGATGTGCATTGGCCGAAAGCATAGCATACTTGCTCAAAGTTAGTCTTTCTCGTTCTTCGGTACGTTCTCGTATCATTGTTACTCCTTTACATTTATTTGAAATATTTTTGAAATTAATACGTTGTTGTTTACAAACGGGGCTTAATTTTATATAGAACAATTATTTTAAATATATATTTACTTTAACATATATTTACTTTAACATATATTTTTATTTGCATAAAGAAAAAGCGACTTTGCAGTCGCTTCTTTTAATATTTATCACCGTAAAATTCTTTATTTTTTTCCACTATCGCCATTATTTTGCTTGCAGTTTCTTCTATCGCTTTATCCGATACGTCTATAACGGTACAGTGAAGTCTTCGCATTACTTCTTTTGCATATACGAGTTCGTCCTGTATTCGTGTAATATCGGTGTAATTTGCCACTCCCGAAAATCCGAGCGCCTTCATTCTTTCGGTACGTATCCCGTTCAATTTATAGGGATCTATAATAAGTCCGATTATACGATGAGGCGGAACTCTGAATATTTCTTCCGGCAAATTCACTTCCGGAACAAGAGGAAGATTTGCAACCTTTATTCTCTTATGTGCCATGTACATGGACAAAGGAGTTTTTGAAGTACGTGATACTCCGATAAGTACAATGTCGGCCTTTTCAAATCCCGAAGGTATTTTTCCGTCATCGTATTTTACCGCAAATTCAATTGCTTCCACTTTTTTGAAATATTCTTCATCGAGTCGATGTATCATTCCGGGTTTAAGTTTCGGTTTCGTTGTCGTGATAGTTTCCAAAGTCTTGAGCATGGGTCCGAGAATATCCACGTATGCAACTCCGGCATTTTTTGCAAACCTTTCAAATGTTTCTCTAAGCTCCATCGACACCAATGTATGGCAAATCATTGCACCGCTTTCCGATGCGTCTTGTACTATACGTTTTATCTGTTCGGTGTGCCTTACAAAGGGTATGCGTGTAATTTCTATATCTTCATCAAATTGTGCAATTGTGGCTTTCGCTACGCTTTCCGCAGTTTCACCTACAGAGTCGGATACTATATATATTTCCGGAATTTTTTCCATAATTACCTCCGCTTACCTTTACCAAGTTCGAGGAAAAGTCTTGTAATATTCGTCTTTGACATACGTCCTACAAGTACAAATCTTCGCTCTCCTTCAACATCTTCGAATTTTCCTACGGGTAAACAGTCTATTTCATAATCTATCATCTTTTGTGCAATACTTACCAAATCTTCGGTAGGTTCGGCATAAATCATCTTTGCACGTGAGGTCATAACCATTGAAATCGGTACTTTAGTCAAATCATCATTTCCCATTGCACATTTCAAAAGGTCTTTTCTCGATACAACACCTGCAACGTCATCTTCCTGTCCGACAAATATGGTTCCTATATCCTCGGTAAAAAGAAGTACGGCCGCATCATAAGCATTTGCACTGCTTTTTACCATAATCGGACGGGACATGCAATCTTTCACCGTAACTGAACGTATTTCCACAGATACCGGATTTTCACCGCCACCTAAGTAAAAATATCCCAATCTGCGGCGAGCCGCAATGATTTCTCCGGCAAGAAGTACCGCCAAATCACCCCTTAATGCACTTCTCGTTACATTAAGACGTTCAGCGATAGTTTCACCTGTTATCGGTTCATTTTCACGTATAATACGAGCTATCTCTTTCTGTCGACTAGTTAATTGCATGTTATCCATCCTATCCATCAATTTATAATGATATTACCACTCGTAATCTTCTGTTTCCGCCAATCCTCTTCCGGTTGCCGCATCAAGCATAATACGCTGTTCAATGTGTGCGACATTTCTCTTTGTAGTCTTTACCATATCGGGGTTTACGGATACGCAATCTATACCGCTCTTAACCAAAAATTCTGTAAAATCAGGATATACCGATGGTGCCTGTCCGCAAATGGAAACTGTCTTTCCGTCCTTGTGTGCCGCCTTGATTAAATGACGAACGGCACGCTTTATAGCAATATTTCTTTCATCAAATAAATGTGAAACGGTATCGTTATTTCTGTCGCAACCGAGTATAAGCATCGTCAAATCGTTCGAACCGATTGAGTAACCGTCAACATACTTATTGAAACGATCCGCCATAATAATATTCGCCGGAAGTTCCGCCATAAGGTAAAGTTTGAAATCCGGACCTCTTACAAGTCCTTCTTCACGCATAATGGAAGTAATCTTTTCCGCCTCTTCAACCGTACGACAGAAAGGAATCATACAATTCAAATTCTTCAAACCGTATTCCTCACGCACCTTCTTTACCGCTTTGAGTTCAAGACGGAACGCTTTCGAATACTTCGGATCATAATAACGTGATGCACCTCTCCAACCGAGCAAATCTGCCGGTTCCAAAGGTTCATAACGATCTCCGCCCTTCAAATCACGATACTCACCGGACTTGAAATCGGAGAAACGAAGTACAACCGGACGAGGAGCCATTGCACGACAAACTTTGCTGATACCTTCCGCCAATTTATCTATAACGACTTCCGGTCTGCCGGTTTCGATAAGGTACAAAGGATGTTCGTGAATGAAAGTTGTCCAAATAAATTCTTCACGCATCAAACCGATACCGTCACAAGGAAGCTTAGAATACTTGTCTGCCAAATCCGGATCTCCCAAATTCATCATTACATGAGTACCTGTCAGCGGGAAATATTCAACCGCTACCGCCTCATGACATTCCTCTTCCTTCTTTATCAAATCGGAAACGATACCGTCATAAACAATACCGTTCTGTGCATCTACGGTAACTTCCTGACCGGTTTTCAAAGTCTTTGTAACTTCGACACTTCTGCTCTTTGTACCTACAATACAAGGAATACCCAACTCACGGGAAACAATGGACGCATGACAAGTCATACCGCCGGCATCGGTAATAATTGCAATAGCCTTCTTCATAGCCGGCACCCAATCCGGAGCTGTCATTGTAGTAACGAGAATTTCACCCTCATTAAACTCGTGAATATCCTTAGGATCGATAATTACATGAACCTTACCGCAAGCAACACCCGGGCTTGCCGGAAGACCCTTTACAACTACATTATGTTCTTCGGTAATGTTCAATTTTACTTCCTCCTTAGCAGATTTCTTATTCTTTCTTGACCATACGGTTTCAGGTCTTGCCTGAAGAATCCACAAACGATTTTCATGATCCACTGCCCATTCCATATCCATGTAGCAACCGTAATGTTTTTCTATCTGTTTTGCATAATTTGCAAGTTCCGCGATCTGTTCATCTGAAATAACTTGCTTTTTGGAAAGTTCTTTCGGCACAATCGTCTCAACGACATCTCCGCCTTCTTTTCTCACAAGTTGAATGCTCTTTTCGGTAATACTTCTGGAAATAATAGACAAATCATCTTTCTTTACAACATAATTATCCGGAGTAACTGTACCCTGAACAATGTATTCACCGAGGCCCCAAGCACCCTCGATCATAATACGATCATCGGCACCGGTAGCCAAATCTACCGTAAACATGACACCTGCAGCCTTTGCATCCGCCATCATCTGAATGGCAGCCGACAAAGCTACATCCTCATGAGCAAAACCTTGCTTTTCTCTATAATAAACGGCACGATCCGTAAAAGTGGAAGCATAACATTCCTTAACCTTACGAATAACCATATCCTTACCCTTTACATTAAGATAAGTATCCTGCTGACCGGCAAAAGAAGCATCCGGCAAATCTTCAGCAGTTGCGGAAGATCTTACAGCCACATAAGGATCGCTCACACCCACACGCTTTGCAAGTTCATCATAAGCATCACCGATAGTATTTGCCAAATCACTCGGCATTTCCGCAGAAATGATACTCTGACGAATTTTCAAACAAACATCTTGCAACTCCTGAGAATCTTCAACATCACTCAAAGTTCCGAGCAATTCATGAATTTTTTTATTCTGTCCGGTTTTTTCCATAAAATAACGATAGGCATCAGCCGTTGTCGCATATCCGTACGGCACAGGAACCTTCGTTGCGGAAGTAAGTTCACCCAAAGAAGAAGACTTACCGCCGACAATACTCACATCGGCTCTACGCAACTCCTCAAACCATAACACATATGCGTTGCCATTATTTCCCATAATATCCCCCTTAGACTGTGTCTTAAAAGTTTTTATTGTATGCTATTTCAGACATTTCAACATTTATAGTATACCGATTAAAATAAAAAGTCAATAATATAAGAAAGTGTAATAAATAAATATAACAAAAAAGACAAGCATTACCGCTTGTCTCAAAATTGTATAC
>OKKJ01000109.1_pt1 | contig 27892 bp, 25 predicted proteins | sample 1610651 | NCBI WGS metagenome assembly OKKJ01 (sample SAMN04436671, study PRJEB24849) | human gut metagenome | biome: human gut; feature: NICU; material: stool | host: Homo sapiens | place: USA: Saint Louis, MO | collected 2010-07-05 | reverse complement strand
CTGCTGATACTCCGCCAGACTCTTCTCCAGCGCGTCGTTAAACCGATCAGAGAGCCGACAATTAAATATCTCAGATGTCATTTCAGATCCTTTCTTGATTTAAGAAATCATCCTGAGAATGCGTATAAAAATAAAAAGGTGAATTCCCTTGTCACCGAAACAACAAAGAGAATTCACCTTAACTCAAAACAAATCAATCAATCTGAATACGTCTTACCGAACCGTCCGCATTCTCCTTAATCTTAGGAAGAGTAATACGCAAAACTCCGTCCTTCAAAGACGCCTTCACAGCTTTCTCATCTACACCCCTTATAACAAATTGACGTTTAAACGAAGAGGAAAAACGTTCACGTCTTAAATAAACATCTCCTTCTTTTTCATCCGAAGATTTTTCACTCTTGGCTTCCACAGTCAAAACGTCATCACTGTAAGAAATGCTCAAATCATCTTTCTTCATACCCGGAAGATCGAAAACGACCTCATATGAATCGGAAAGTTCCTTTACATCAACCTTCGGAACAAAAGCAAACTCACGAGAATCATCCCAAAAACCTGTATCATTCAAAAAACCGTTATCAAACATAGGCATTAAACTACGCATAAACTCCGCCCCTTTCTCCAAATCGTTATATGTAATCAAGACCTTTACTTTTTATCTATCTTCATCTCACCTTCTGTAGTTATTATATACATTATTATCACTCGTGTCAAGTGAGTGCTAATAATGTATATTTCTCTTAAATTTAAATCTTTAATTATATAAATATTTTGTATTCACATATATCATGTTATAATTAATCGAAAGTTACTATAAGAAAGCAGAAAGGTGTTTAACTTGAAAAGGAAACAACGTACAATAAAAAAAGACGTTACCTACAAAGGAAACGGACTTCACTCCGGACTTGCGGTAACGATGACAATGAAACCTGCAAAGGAAAACAGCGGAATAATATTTTGCAGAACGGATTTGCCGAACACTCCGAAAATACCGGCACACATAAAAAACGTAACCGATACACATCGTGCCACGACACTTGAAAAAAACGGCGGAAAAGTTTTCACCGTAGAACACGTACTGTCCGCACTCTATGCAATGCACATAGACAACTGCATCATAGAAATGGACTCACCCGAACCGCCGGTAGGTGACGGAAGTGCACGCACATTCGTAAATATGATAAACGAAGCCGGAATACTTACACAAAATGCCGATATCGACATATTCGAACTTCCGCAAAGCGTTTCATTCTACGACAAAAACAAATTCATCGTTGCAATCCCCTATGACGGACTCAGAATAACATTTACATCGATAAATCCGCACCCGATGCTGGGAACACAAATACTCGACATAACAATCAATCCCGATTCATACGACAAAGAAATCGCATCGGCACGAACAATCGGATTTACAAAAGAACTCGAAGCAATGAGAAAAATGGGACTTGGAAAAGGCGGCACGACCGAAAATGCAGTAGTATATTCAGAAACGGAATGTCTTTCCATACCAAGATTTGATGACGAACTCGTAAGACACAAAATATTGGATATACTTGGAGATATTTCACTCGTAGGCCCGCTCCATGCACACATAATAGCAGTACTTGGAAGTCATAAACTGAATGCGGCACTGTCGGAACGCCTTCAAAAGCTCAAAACACAAATAACGGAGGAACAAAAATGAAATTAAACATTGAACAAATCATGAAAATCCTACCGCACCGTTATCCGATGCTGTTGGTAGACAGAATACTGGATGTAGAACCGATGAAATACGCAAAAGGACTCAAATGCGTAACGATGAACGAAGCATTCTTCCAAGGACACTTCCCGAACCATCCGATTATGCCGGGAGTACTTATATGCGAAGCAATGGCGCAAGTAGCAGGAATAGCATTGCAATACACCGATGAAAACAGAGGAAAAATAACGATGTTTGCAAGCATGGACAAAGTAAAATTCAGATCGCCGATAGTACCCGGCGACGTAATGATTACAGACGCACAAGTAATCAAAGTAAAAGGACGTGTAGCGAAAGTACACTGCAAATGCACCGTAGACGACCAAGTCAAAACGGAAGCGGAATTTATGTTTTACATCACCGAAAACGAATAAAAAAAATATTGTCGATATAAAATTTGTAAAAAATATTTATTTTTTGTAAACTTTATATTAACATATATAACATGAAGCTACACCATAGAGGAGGAATGGGACTAATGGAATTAAAAATACTCGAAGAAAAAGAACCGCAAATCCACGCAACCGCCATTATCGATCCCGATGCCATAATACATAAAAACGTTATCATCGGCCCCTATGCAGTAATAGGACCAAATTGCGAAATCGGAAGCGGAACTGAAATCGGAGCACACGCAGTAATACGTAAAAACGTAACAATGGGAAAAAACAATCGTATCTATCCGCACGCAGTAATCGGAGACGATCCGCAAGACTTGAAATACACCGGAGAATACAGCACGGTAACCATAGGAGACGGAAACCTCATACGTGAATTCTGTACAATACACCGTGCAACGGGCGAAAACCTCGAAACACGCATAGGCTCATACAACATGCTTCAAGCATACGTACACATCGCCCACAACTGCACACTGGGAAATCACATAATCATTTCAAGCTTCGCAGGTCTTGCCGGCCACGTAACGGTAGAAGACAAAGCTGTAATAGGCGGAATGGCGGGACTTCACCAATTTGTAAAAATAGGATCCACCGCAATGGTGGGAGCAATGACAAAAATAGTACAAGACATATGCCCCTACGTAATCGCAGACGGAAACCCCGCAAGAGTAATCGGACTCAACAACGTAGGTCTATCAAGAAACCACGTACAAGACGAACTCAAAAAAGACCTGAAAAAAGCATACCGCATAATATTCAGACAAGGACTCACGCTCAACGATGCAATACACAAAATAGAAGAAGAAATACGTTCCACACCCGAAACGGAACACCTCTTGAGATTTTTGAGAAATTGCAACCGCGGACTATGCAGAACAAGAAACAAATAAAGGCAGTAACCCGAAAAAAGGTTACCGCCTTTTTGCTTGCCCTATTATCAATCGCATAGCATCGACACATCTTGGACATACTCACAAACTACCTATCTAAGCTACTTGAAAACGGAAAATATACACAATCATTTCCCTGAAAACACATCCGCACTCAAAATTCCCCACACCGAATACTTCAACTACACACTGCAATAAAACACAATCATAAAGCAAAATTCCATTCCGCCCTATATAATCGGATACGCTTAAACAAATATATAAACAAGTGCATCAGATATATTTACCGATTAAACACACAACGCTATTTTACTTCCCTACATAAAAACAACAACTTAAAAAAGATATATACAAAGTACATATCTTCTCAAGGCCTCGCAAGTAAAAGTAAAATGAATAAAAACAATCACTCGCAAGACTGTTCAAATATTAAAATATTTTAAAAGGGTAATTAAATTATATACTATCAGCACTAATTTTTCAACACCGAACCTGCACTTTGTAATGAAACATACGATTTTGACAAAAACAGCATAAAATAAAACAAATCAATCAAAACCGCCCAAAAAATACATCGCAATAATAATAAATAAAACGAAAAACACCATAAAACAATCCTCAAAATTTAACCCACTTAAATTATAAAGAAATATCTGTCATTATTTTACAACTTTATGCATGTTTTTGCTTTGCAAAAAACGGCATAATCACTTTTGCGATTATACCGTTTTTTATGCTTTTATTTTACTGTTTCTTTTATATATTCTACAAGCATTTCGAAGCCGATTTCTTTTTGTTCTTTTGTTTCCATGTTTTTAAGTATCGCTTTACCTTTTTGAAGTTCGTCTTCGCCTATGATTACAACGAACGGGTATTTTTCTTTGTCGGCTTGTTTGAGCAGTGATTTCAAGCTTTTTTCTTGCATTGCAGTTCCTGCGTGGATTTGCTGTTTTCTGAGTGCTTTTACAATTCCTACGCCTTTTACTCTTGCTTTTTCGCCTACCGTTGCAATGAATACTTGATTTTCGTTTTTCACTTCGGGGAATAAATTCTGCTGTTCAAGTGCAAGTATCAGACGTTCCATTCCTATTGCCATACCTATTCCGGGTACTTGTATTCCGCCGATTTCGTTTACAAGTCCGTCATATCTTCCGCCGCCGCAAATTGTACTTTGTGCGCCTAAAGGTTCATACATTATTTCAAAGGCGGTATTTGTGTAGTAGTCGAGGCCTCTTACCAGAAGCGGATCTACGATGTATTCTATTCCGAGTTCGTCAAGATAGGTTTTGAGTTTTTCAAATTTTTCGCTGCAATCGTCACATAGACAATCTACTATGTTCGGCGCTCCTTCGATTATTCGTTTGCATGTGGTGTTTTTGCAGTCCAATACACGGAGCGGATTTTTGTATAATCTTGTGTTGCAGTCTTCGCAAAGTTCGTCTTTTTTCGGTTCCAAAAATGCTATGAGTTTTTCATGGAATACTTTTCTGCATTCAACGTGTCCTACGGAATTGATGTGCAGTTCCAATTCTTTAAGTCCCAAATCTTTGAAAAATTGTACTGCCAAATCTATTACTTCCGCATCTACATACGGATCTTGTGAGCCTAATACTTCCAGTCCGAATTGGTGAAATTCTCTGTATCTTCCGGCTTGCGGACGGTCGTATCTGAACATCGAACCTATGTAAAAAAGTTTGTGCGTTGTATTGTCCGCATACATTTTATTTTCAAGGTACGATCTTACTACAGCTGCGGTATTTTCCGGTCTTAACGTTATGGATCTTCCGCCTCTGTCGTTAAAGGTGTACATTTCTTTTGTTACTACGTCCGTTGTATCTCCTATACCTCTAAGAAACAATTCTGTCGCTTCAAATGTCGGAGTTCGTATTTCTTCAAAATTGTAAAGGCTGCATATTTGTCTGATTTTTTGTTCCAAATATTGCCACTTGTAAATATTTTCCGGCAAAATATCTTGCGTTCCTCTAATTCGCTTCATTGGTATTCCCCCTTTTGTTATTTATAATTATAGCATTATGAAGTTTAAATATAAATGAGTTTAAACAATCTTTTAATCATACTTTATTTTATTTGGTTCTTTGTTATGTTATAATGCTTTAGGATAAATGTTTATTTTGTTGAATTTGCAAATTTTTATGTTTGTCTTTTTATTTTGTAAATTTTTGCATTTTCCAAATTATTTATTTGCATTGAATAATTTTGACAAATTTATATTGATTTATGAAATACCGAGTGCAGTACGGTTACAATCTCAAGAATAAACCGCACTTTCAAGTATGGTAGTATGGTATAAATCGGTTCTTGAAGGATTAGACTGATAGCGTTCTGTATAAATATTCAGAGCGCTTTTAACTTTTTATTCTGTATTTCTTTATCATAGTAAATTTTGAGAGGTTGGTACTATGAATTTTGCGTTTTGGTGGCCTATCGGCGCTTTGGTTTTGGCTAATTTGACTTATCATTTTTGTTTTAAGTTGATTCCCGCTTCAGTAAATCTTTTTGCGTCTTTGACCGTTACTTACTTGTTTGCATCTGTTGCAGCTTTGGCTCTGTGTTGGTATACTTCTCCTTCAGGTGAGTTTTTGGGGCAGTATACAAAAATTAATTGGATTGCTTTCATTTTGGGTTTTTGTCTGATCGGTTTGGAAGCCGGTGCTTATTATATGTACAAGGCCGGTTGGCAAATTAATATAGCCGCAATGGTTTATAGTACTATCGTTTCAATTATTCTGATGATTTCCGGATCTTTGTTTTTCCATGAAACTTTCACTTTGACGAAGGCTTTCGGTGCAATTCTTTGCTTCGTGGGTTTGTTTTTCGTCATGAGGTAGTTTCAAACTCAGTCCCTTCAAGGGACTTTTTTATTGCATATTTCAAATTTTCCACATAAAAAATATCCGTAACATTTTCCGATTGAATTGTTACGGATATTTCTTTTTAAATATATTCAAATATTATTTTTTAAATACATCTTTTACTACTATTGTTTCTTCTCTTTTCGGGCCTACGGATACTATTCCTATTTTCACTCCGGTTATTTCCGCTATTGCTTCTACGTATTCTTTTGCTTTTTGCGGAAGTTTGTCATATTCTCTTATGTCGGAAATTTTTTCTTTCCAGCCTTCAAATGTTTTGTATATCGGTTTGAGTTTGGAAAGGAAGTTCAGATCTGCGGGATATTCTTTTATTTCTTTTCCTTCGTATTCGTATCCTACGCAAATTTTTATTTCGTCCATTTGGTCGAATATGTCAAGTCTTGTAATTGCAAGGTAGTCGAATGTATTGAGTTGTGCCGCATATCTTACCGCTCTTGCGTCAAGCCAGCCTATTCTTCTGGGTCTTCCCGTTACGGTGCCGAATTCGTGTGCGAGGTTTCTTATGTAGTCGCCTGTTTCGTCATGAAGTTCGGTCGGGAACGGGCCTTCGCCTACTCTGGTGCTGTATGCTTTTACTACTCCGAATATGTTTTTCATATTGTGCGGTCCGATTCCTGCGCCGATGCACGCTCCTCCTGCTGTCGGGTGTGATGACGTTACGTACGGATATGTTCCGTTGTCGCAGTCGAGCATTGATGCTTGTGCACCTTCAAAGAGTACGTTTTTGCCTTCTTTTATGAATTTGTCTACGTTGTAGTTTGTGTCTTTTACGAACGGTCTCAAAATTTCCGCATATTCGAGGTAGTCTTTGAGCATTTTTTCGTAGTCGAATCCTTCTACTCCATAGAGTTTTTCAAGTACTCTATTTTTGTATTCAAGATTGTATTTGAGTTTTTCAGCAAATACTTCTTTGTCCATAAGGTCGCATATTCTTATACCTATACGGTTGATTTTGTCTGCATAGCAAGGTCCGATTCCGTTTTTTGTCGTTCCGATTTTACGGCTGCCTTTCATAGCTTCTTCAGCTTCATCTTGTCTTATATGGTACGGAAATACTACTTGTGCACGTGTAGATATTTGGAGGTGGTGTGTTTTTACACCTTTTTCTTCCAAGCCTCTCATTTCTTCGATAAGGCTTTTCGGGTCTATTACTACGCCCGTACCTACTACGCAAATTGTGTTTTCGTACATAATTCCGCTCGGCATGAGTCTTAGGGGATATACTTTTCCGCCTGTCACTACTGTGTGTCCTGCGTTGTTTCCGCCTTGTGATCTTACTACTACATCGGCTTTTGCCGCCAAGTAGTCGACTATTTTACCTTTTCCTTCGTCGCCCCATTGTGCGCCGATTACCATAGCTGTTGCCATATTTTTTCCTCTTTCGTTATAAACCGTATCTCGCAAAAATTGTGTCGACATGTTTAAGCATCGGTTTTTCATCAAAGCATGCTTTTATTTCTTCGTTTGTCAAATATTTCTTTATGTCTTCGTCTTTGCAAAGATTTTCATAGAAATCTTCCCCGTCTATCCATCTCTTCATCGCATTTCTCTGTACCCAACGGTATGCAGTATCTCTGTATGCACCTTTTTCCACGAGTGCAAGAAGTATGCGTGGACTGTATATAAGTCCGCCGGTGAGATTTAAGTCTTCTTTCATTTTTTCCGGATATACCAGAAGTTTGTCGACAAGCTTTGTCGTTTCTTTCAATATGTAGTCGAGTGCCGTTGTTGCATCGGGAAGTATTACTCTTTCTACCGATGAGTGAGATATATCTCTTTCGTGCCAAAGAGGTACATCTTCCAACGCCGGTACAACGTATCCTTGTATAAGTCTTGCCATTCCGCAAATACGTTCACTTCTTACGGGATTGCGTTTGTGCGGCATTGCCGATGAGCCTTTTTGTTTCTTGCTGAAATATTCTTCCACTTCACGTACTTCGGTACGTTGAAGATTTCTTATTTCAAGTGCAATTTGTGCAAGGCTTGATGCAATAATGGCCAATGTAGTTACGTATTGTGCATGATGATCACGTTGTACGACTTGTGTGGATACCGGTTCCACTTTAAGTCCCAACTTTTCACATACATATTTTTCTACAAACGGATCTATATCTGCATATGTACCTACTGCGCCGGATAATTTTCCTACACGCATATCTTCGGCTGCACATTTCATTCTTTCTATATTTCTGAGTGTCTGACTGTACCAAAGAAGTATTTTCAATCCGAACGTTGTCGGTTCGGCATGTACACCGTGTGTTCTTCCGATTGAAGGTGTGTACTTGAATTCTATCGCTCTTCTTTTCAGGACTTCTTTCAATTCTTCAAGGTCTTTCAAAAGTATTTCGGATGCTTTTTTCACTTGAAGATTTATTCCCGTATCTTTTACGTCGGTAGATGTAAGTCCCATATGAATGTACTTGGCTTCATCGCCTACGTTTTCACCTACACAGGTAAGAAAAGCTATAATATCGTGATTTACTTCACGATCTATTTCATGTATACGTTCCACATCGAATTTCGCTTTTTTCTTTATTACTTCAACTGCTTCTTTCGGAATGCGTCCGAGCTTTGCATTCGCTTCGCATGCGGCGATTTCCACATCGAGCATCATTTGCCATTCATTCTTTTCGCTCCATACGGCGCCCATTTCTTCTTTTGTATATCTTTCAATCATTAATGCTGTCGACCCCTTCACGTTTTAATATTTCTTTTGCAACTACCACGCCGGCAGCACTTGCCTGTACAAGTCCTCTTGTTATACCGGCACCGTCACCGATTGCAAAGAAATTAGGTATTGCCGTCTCAAGTTTATCACTGAGTTCCGGCCTTGATGAATAGAATTTAACTTCTACACCGTAAAGCAATGTATGTCTGGAGTTTGCACCCGGTGCAACCACATCCAATGCTTCAAACATTTCCTCGATATCTTTAAGGAAACGATATGGAAGTACAAGCGATAAATCTCCCGGTGTAGCTGACGGCATTGTGGGATTTACAAGTCCCCTCTTGATACGCTCTTCGGTAGATCTTCTGCCGTCACGCAAATCTCCCAATCTTTGTACAATCGGGCCGCCGCCGAGCATATTTGCCAATGTTGCTATATATTTACCGTATGCAATAGGTTCATTGAACGGCTTTGTAAACTTCTTTGAAACCAATATTGCAAAATTGGTGTTTTGACTCTTCTTATATGCAAATGAATGTCCGTTTACCGTCTGAAGTCCGCCGTTGTTTTCCGTAACGACAAATCCGTAAGGATTCATACAGAAAGTACGTACTCTGTCATCAAAAGACTTCGAGAAATAAACAAGCTTGGATTCATAGCAAATCTTTGTTATCGGTTCAAACGTTTCCGCCGGCATTTCTACACGCACACCGATATCCACCGCATTGGCACGTGTATGTATACCCATCTTGTGTACGGAATTATTGAACCACTCCGCACCTTCACGTCCCGGAGCGGCAACAAGATACTTGGACAAATAAGTCTTACCGCCTGCAATAATTCCCAATGTACCGTCTTCCTTAGGATGCAATACATCCTCAACCTCGGTATCACAAAGAACTTCCACATTACTCGGAAGTGCATCACGCATATTTGCCAAAATATCCGCATTCACATCAGTACCCAAATGTCTGATACGTGCCGGAATAAGCGCCAAATCTGCTGAAGCGGCTTTACGTTTAAGCTCATGCAAATCATCTTGGAACTCGTCACCGTAAACCTTACGATTAGCCCCACCGAACTTGCAATAAATCGAATCTACATAAGAAATAAGCTTTGAAAGTTCACCCTTATTCATGTAATCGTCAAGATTACCGCCGTATTCGGTAGTAAGTGTCAATTTTCCGTCAGAAAACGCACCTGCTCCGCCCCAACCGCATACGATATTTTTCCTTTTCTCAGAAGGAGGCGCATTTCTATCTTTGTTAATTTTTACGCGTTCCCGTATATCATGACCTTTTTCCACAATCAAAACGGAAAAATTACTTTTCGCCAATTCCAATGCGGTAAAAATACCCGCCGGACCGGCTCCGATAATAATTACATCATAAATTCCAGACAAGAAAATCCCCCTTTTCCGGGCATCAAAAAACCCCCACGATTGTGGGGGAATGCTTTTATGTCCCTTTTAATCATACAAATATATATAATAAATGTCAATAAAAATATTTATTTTCTTTGAACTTTTTTCTAATTCAACTCGGCCTCAACCTTTTTCTTCTTTGCCTTCCTTACCCTTCTCCTGCCGCGTCTCGGCTTTCTCGCCTCCGCCAAAAGACGCTTACGTGTATCGGCCTCTTTCTTTCTCTTCCTTATTATTTTATCCTTGCGTTCCTTCTGCTCTACCTTGTGGCGTCTGACATCTTCGGCTACTTCCGTCAGTTCATTCTCATTACAAAACGACAAAAAACTCTCAAACGCATCCGGATATGAAAACATTATCACTCTGTCATCAAACTTGACATTAAAATACGTGCCGTCAAAATCAGTAATAGATCCTATCCCGAAAACTTTATGCGCTACCATGCTACCGATAAGATTCATTCTGTGCCTCCCTTTGTAAAACACCTGTATTCATTATAATCTTTTTATAACTTAATGTAAAACAAGCTCAATTCTAAAGAATTTTTAGCACAACGTTTCATAAATGAAATATTATTTACAAAAACAAATCACACCTCAACTGAAAGCGCATAACGATACGTACTGTTTGCACGATTTTCATACCCTGCAGCATACTCGCTGCAATCCGCATATCGTGCATACCCCTTGATAAACATATCATTAAGCAAAGCAATATCATTCAAATCAATCAAACCTTCATACCTTCTCAAAAACGAAAGCACCACCGACACCGAAGTAGGACACCACATACCGGCATAAATAATACACCTCGGCTCAAAAAGCGTTTCAACGGAAGAAATAACATCTACATAAGAAATACAATCCTCCGAAAGCTTCTCAATCTGAACTGTCGAATTTTTTCTTAAAATATCACTCAAAACCGGCAAATCGCCGCACATCAATAAATCACTGTAACTGCGATGAGCAAACCGCTCACCGCCCTCTATACGCAAAAGCAAATCATCCGCACGCTCCCCCTCCCAAGAAGAACACCCGATAGAAGGATAATCGCCTCCGGTAGAACAACACACGCTGCCGAAATCACCCTCGATACCGGTAGAAACAAGCCCGTCCGCAATCAAAGAAGCCAATCTGAAATCCGTCATGAAACACACCCCTTTTCACTATAAATAAACTTACCGTCATGAGAAAAACAAGTAAACTCCCTGCAAAGAAGAGCATGCAAACGAGAAACCGACTCCGTCAAATTACGAAGCTCCACACGCAAACTGTCAACATCGCTACTCAAAAAAGCCATGCGCTCCAAAGTAATCTTCGTCTTTTCACGATCATTTTGTATATAAGGACGAACGATATAACCGGCAATAACGGCAACAATAGTAGTCATAAACGACAAAACAGCTATAAATTCCTTCACAATAACTCTCCTTTCTATAACTCTACAACATAAATGCAAAAAGAAAGTAAAATTATAACCCGAAAGAAAATAAAAAACAGTCATACATATGACCGTCAAAAATCTCATAACCTATTCAATTAAACAAAAATCAAATTATCATATCAGTTTACCTATATCCAACAGATGTCTAAAACGCTTCTTGTACTGCAAGTAACAAGTCTGTCGTATCAGTTTGCCTATATCCAACAGATGTCTAAAACTGTCCGTTCTGTTTCGTTCGTTCTGTTGTTGTATCAGTTTACCTATATCCAACAGATGTCTAAAACCAATACGAGTTGGTTGTGCAAACCAAGCAGTATCAGTTTACCTATATCCAACAGATGTCTAAAACTAAGAAAATAACATCTTCCGCTTTTAACCGGTATCAGTTTACCTATATCCAACAGATGTCTAAAACTTAATGCAGAACAATTTCAAAATGTACCGGCGTATCAGTTTACCTATATCCAACAGATGTCTAAAACATTTTAAAGAACACTACATGCAAGATTTCAGTATCAGTTTACCTATATCCAACAGATGTCTAAAACGCAAATAGTTTTTTAATTCTTCGAGTATCAGTATCAGTTTACCTATATCCAACAGATGTCTAAAACGGATATTGCGTTAATTAACATTAATGTTAAGTATCAGTTTACCTATATCCAACAGATGTCTAAAACTACACTTCAGCTTTATCGACAACTTCTTCAGTATCAGTTTACCTATATCCAACAGATGTCTAAAACTTGATTAACGGTGAGTATTGCTTAGATATTCGTATCAGTTTACCTATATCCAACAGATGTCTAAAACGGTGAATTTATTGAAATCTACGCGGAAGAGGTATCAGTTTACCTATATCCAACAGATGTCTAAAACATGCCGCTAGTTAACGTAATTAAATCTTGGTATCAGTTTACCTATATCCAACAGATGTCTAAAACCTTAAAATTATTATAGTATAATTAATTCTTTTGCGCAAACCTTCTCTTCGGCGACGGTCGGCTTTCCCAAAATTATTTTCATTTGTGCATATTGTTTTTCCGTAACGGTAAGTACTCTCACATTTCCGCTTGATGGTATATTCAATTGCAAACCGAACAAGCAGCTGTCCGCCTCATCTCTATGCTTGACAATTCTCGAATACACGGAGTATTGCAACATATCATATCCCTTTCTTATAAGGTACTTACGGAAGCACATATATTCTTTTCTTTCTTCCGCGGTAGTTGTCGGAAGATCAAACATTACTATTACTCTCATATAGCGTGACATAACGAATCATACAACTTTTTATTAAACACGGGCGGAGTAAATTTTGATAAATCTTTTTCTTGCAGTGCGGTGGTAAAACTTTTTATATACAAATTTATTACATTACGAAGTTTCATATTCTTTCCTTCATATTCAATATTCATATTTACCAAACTTATAAGTGATAATCTTTGTTCTCCGGTAAGTTCCGTCAAAAGATCGTCATTATGTATAGATACCCATGCATCTACAAGAGGACGAAAAGGTTCTATGAGATCATCTCCCAAGTTAAAGGGATTTCCTACTCCTATGTGGTGAATACCCATCGGCGGATAATAACCGAATGTGTACAAAGTTTTTACGATACATGAACGAAGTATCGCATATCCGTAATTCAAAGCACTGTTTATACCGTCATCTTTCATACGTACAAATTCCGAGCCGTACATATTTCTAAAAAACATTTTTGCTCCTATACCTTCACGATTTCCGCCGTCACCTTCTTCCACTTCATCTGCAAGTTCACGGATACGTTCGGATACATCATTATTCCCCGTACAAAATGACAAAACTTCCGCCTGATTAATCAATTTTGACTTTACTATGGAATCCCACAAAGCATTCCTAAGTCCTATAGATGTTTCCAATTGCATTTTTACTACATGGTACGGCCTGTAGTGAATTACCTCCGGATACAGTACTGCTGTCGGCATATGTCTTCTGTCACAGAGTACCAAGTGTGCACCCTCGGCGGTAAGTTCCACCAAGGATGCAACCGAGCACACAGACATAAGATTGTCCAAAACGATACAATAAATATCTTTTAAAGGAATCGGTACATCTTCATTTTCATCCGTTATATGAAGTATCCCGTTACTGACTCTCAGCTCTTTTTCTTTTTCGATGACAACGGTACGAAACATGGATAATCACCCCGACTTTCATCAATCTTTCCGCATTTCCTTCCCAATAAATCTATATGGTATTTTTCAACTCTACAATTTGAACTTATACCTAACTCAATTAATTTACTTGCATTTCCTCCAAACCCTTTAAATCTATTTTTATTTATGTTATCAACAGACTGATAATTTCCTTCAAATATCTTTTTATCTTTTTTATATACAACTATGTAATCACCTTTAAACAAATAGGTTACATGTTTTGCATAATCTTTCGGAAGCACATTGTCTTTAAGGTATAATTTACCTTCATGTTTGACCATGTCTACATAACGAAGTCCCCAAGTGCGTGTTTTACCTTTATTGTCTTCATAAACTTCCACACAATAATATTTCGGAACACCTAAAATAGAGAAATTTTTACCGTCTATTTGTTTTTTATAATAATTGCTTACTTTGGGGCATCTTACCGATACTTTATACACTTTTTGACCGCCGGCTGTACAAAATTCCTTCAAATTATTTTCTTTCATATATTTTTCTACAGTATATTTATCTTCTTTCCCTTCAAAAACTTTATTGAGAGCTTCTATAAGAGAAGTATCGTTTGTATGTAAATTCTTCAAGTCTTTGCGTTTTAGATCTTTTATCGATTTTCTTGAAATTTTTATTTTTTCTCCTTCTTCGTCAATAAGACGTATAGGATTTGAATCTGCAACGGCACCTCTAAAACGTTTTGTCTGTTTTTTCGATACATGGGATAAATGCGGTTTTACTATAAAATCTTCCGTTCCGGAGTAGTAATTATTTATATCTATTCTGAATTCTTCTTCAGTTCTCTTATCTCCTTCAACCGGACCGAAACGTACATCCACTTCTTTATATAAACTCGGTATAATTGATGTAGAAAAGTTTCTGTCCAAAAGTATGTCCACTATTTCTTCTTTACTTTTTTTTGAGAACATTTTCAGTCGTCCGGCTACTCTGAAAAGTGCTTCTCTATAGTTATCATTATTCATCCATTCTTTATGTCTGTACATTTGACGTAATTTTTCATATTCCATTGTTATACGTACATCATCTTGTGTAAGGCATGCGATAACAACGGCATCTACCGCGTGATTTAAATAACTTTCACGCGGTTTTTCTTCATTTCCCCAATTTTTACCAAGCCATTTTTTTCTGAATCTGCTTGTAATGTGTCCACGTATTCCATATACATGCGGCAATTTTTCTCCGTTTTCATTTTCTTTTATCAATGTGCTTTTCAAAAGTGCAATCATAAATTTTGTAATATATCTTGTATCATTTATATTTCTGCTTTTCCAATCTTTAAGTTTTTCTTGAATTTCTTTTCCGTAAATTGTCGGCATGAGCAGGTATTCACGTTTTTTTGCACTTATAGGATTTACTTTTCTTGTTGAAAACGCTTCGACATTTTTTAAAAAATCTTCTTTTTTCTTTCCGGTAAGATACATCAACGGTACACGTTGTTTCTTTATTTGATTTTCATTTCCGAGTACAAGTGCTTTATTTGCTAATGTATCGTCCAGAATAAGGGAGTATGGAATTATATGATCCACTTCATAGCTTCTGTCTTTATCACTTAAAACTTTTTTTAAATCTAAAGATTCTCCGCTGTACATGCATTTACATTCTTGTTCTTTGTATAATTTGTAGCGTTCTATCTGTGTACCTCTTACGTCCGTTTCTTCTATTCCAAGTATTTTTGCAATTTCTTTTACTGTTTTTTCATTTTTTTCTCTATTCTCTTTTTGTCTTTTTTCTTCTTTTTTTCTGGCATCAAAACTCTTTGCCACATCTTTGGCAAATTCTACATTTATGTATTCCGGCATACCATATACATCTATAATCGCATTTACAATTTTTCTTGTTTCATTTATACCTCGATAAACGACAGGATTGTCTGCAATATCTACGTTGTTTTTCAATGCGGATACCGGAACTTTTATATTGTTGTTCTCAATTTGTTTGTTCAATAATTTTTCTTCCCGTTCCCATTGGAAATCTCCATAGATTTTACCTTCAAGAAATGCTTGAACGGCTTCCGACATGTAATGATAAGAAGCATTTGATGTTCCGCTTATTTTCTTTTTCATCAGTTTTTCCAATACTTCATCATTAAATAAATTTCCTTTAGGATGATTTTTGATAAATTCTTCCAGTTTATCGCTGCGTTTTGACGGTGTTTGCCAGCATGACAAAATACATCCCAATTTGTTTAACAAGGACATTTTATTCTCTTCATATTCAAATTGATTTTCAAATATTAAAATATTCCAATTTATTTTTGCTTCATCGGTAATCTTTTTGATGCCTTTGATATATTTAAATGAGGATGTCAAAGTTTTATCCACATCTTTACTTCCGTAAATTTCTATATTTTCTTTTTTCAGAAGTTTCTTTGCTTCAGTCTTGTTCAAATTGCCTTTTTTTAATATTTCATCTATTAAAATTTTTGCAATTTCAGGTGTCAATCCCACTTCTCCGGTTTCTTTATTTACGTATCTGTATTGGGAAAGTGCATTTATTCCGGCAAACAAATCTCCGATAACGGTATTTCTGAATCCACGATTTTCTTCCGGATAAAATCTGCAACGTCCGATTGAATCTATAAATCCCTTGTATCTTCTATAAGAATTTCCGGCTTGTCCGGGACCGTCTTCAAATGCTCTTTGTCTGAAAATTATTTCAAAAATATTTTTTCTGTTTTCTTCCGTAAGCTCATTATAAAATTTACTTTGCTTTTCCAAAATTGTTTCTATTTCTTTTTCCATATGCTTACGTCTGATAATAATACGTTCGTCTTCTTTATGATCTTTATTTCTGAAATTTATTTTTCCGTCCGATACTTTGTAGTTTTTCATTAAGTATTCTGACACGATTGTACATCCGCTTTTTCTGAAATTTTTATCAAAACTGTTTGCCGCAGCTATATTTCCCTGTTCTTCAGCTTCAGCTTCATCTTCATCTTCGATTTCATCTTCATCAATTTCATAAAAATCTTTATACCCTCTATGATTGCAAGTGTGTATAAGGCAATTCAACAATTCGCTTTTACTTATTTTTTCCTTTATTGCTCGCACTTTAAGCGGAATTATATCTGCCGTGAAATTTTCTTCCGCTTTTTTTATTTCATCATTTGTCAAAAATCCTATTTCCGTTAAAAACAACTTGATACTTTGCTTTCTGAATTTTCTACGTCTTTGTACTCTGCGTACACCTCTAAAACCTCTACGTTCCTGACTTGTTCTGTCTTTACCGTCATTTAGTTCTCCGGAGTCAAAAATTCGTGTACCGAAATTTTCTATTCTTCCTATTCCGTCTTTTTCTGAAACAACTGCCCAACCTACCGAACCTATACCTATATCAAGACCTAATCTGTAAATTCTTTTACTTTTTTCCATAATTTCACCTTTTCGATAACAAATAATTATGCAAGTTATATTATTTATTATACAATAACTCTTGTCTAATTTTAATGTTTATGATACAATTATTTACAAGACTTAGATAAGGATATTAGCTTACTTATATCCAACAGAAACCTCAGTAATCTTGATGGTAAATGTGTCAGTTTACCTATATCCGACAGATATCTAAGATAAGGCTTTTACGCCGTGGGGTACAGCGGTAACCGACATCAAATCCGCTAAGGGATACATTGTATTCCTTTTTTTATTTGCAAAATTTAATCTTTGAAAGTATTTTTATTTAAAATTTATCGTTACATTTTTATATTTACATTTTTTTCACAAAAAAAGACACCGTTAAGTGTCTTTGATTTTCTAAGCTGATTTTGTCCGGCCGTTTCGGGTTTGTCAACAATTTTATTTTTATTTTATTTTCAATTTTTCCGCATAAAAAAATACGCATCTCGAGAATGCGTATTTTTATTTCATTTACCGATTCATACTTTATTTTCATATGAGTCGAGTATTTTTTTGATCTCCCAATTTACTACGGGCAGTGCATATTCCGACAGACTTTCAGTTTTGCCCAATATGCACCATGTAGTTATAAATCCATATATTCGTGTTACGAGTATATCGGATATTTTTTCTTCGGGTATTGTTTCTTTTAATCGTTTTGCTTTTACTTCTTTTGTAAAAAGTTCGTATATAAATTTTTTTATACTTTTCGGAAATATAGTGGCTTGCGGATATTTTTCGGTTCCCTGTATGGAATCGCATACCCAATTACGCAAAAGTTCTTTAGGCATATAATCAATTTCTTCAAACACTGTTTTCATGTATTCACATATTTTCATGTCGATGGAGTTTTCACTTGCAAGTACTTCTTCCTGCTTGTTTTTTATCGACTTGAATATGAGTTCCAATACTATATCTTCTTTTTTTGTAAAGTAGTGGTAGAATGTTCCTTTTGCTACTTGTGAGGCTTTTGTTATTTTTTCTACGGATACGTTTTCGTATCCTTTTTCTTTGAACAATTGCTTTGCGGTTTCAAGCAGTTTAGCTTTTGTTCTTTTTGCTTTAGGTGTCATTTTATCGCCTCGTTTTCGCTTATAAGGTTTTTTCCATCCAGATGTGCGGGCATCCTTCGTCATCTACTTCTTTTCCGTATGCTTTGTATCCTAATTTTTCATAAAAACCTTTTTTCTCAACTTGTGCGAGAAGTTTTGCGGTTTTTCCGTGGAGTCTCCATTTTATAATTCTTTCTTTTTCTTTTATGAGTGCAGCTCCGAGTCCCTGTTTTCTGTATTCTTTATATACTGCAAGTCTTCCTATTACGTATGAGTTTTCTTCTTCATTCCAGTACATACGACAGCATCCTGCCGGTTTGTGGTCTTTGTAGAGTACCGTGTGGTATGCAATTTTGTCTATTTCATCGTATTCGTTTTTAAATCCTTGTTCGTGCATAAATACTTCGGTTCTGATTTTTATTTCGTCACCGGTCAATGATTGTATTGTTTTAAACTGTATCATTTGTATCTCTCCTTGTTTATGCCTTTTTGACTTTACTTTTTTCCGAGTCACCTTTATTAATATATCACCATATATGTCTCTTTTCAAATTGTCCGAATTTTCAGAAATTGAAAACTCTCCGTTTTCGTATTCGGAGAGTTTTTTTAATTATTGACCGTTTGATATTTTGAGTTTGTCGAAGAGTATAAATACAAGTGATAATATAATTGCTACCACTGTCGCAAGTCCCATTCCTTTGAGTTGTACGGGGCCGATTACTACTGTCGCCCCGGAGAGTCCCGTTATCATTACTACCGCTGTCAGTATGAGGTTTCTGGAGTTTGTGTAGTCTACTTTTTTCTCTATAAGCATTCTTATTCCGCTTGCGGCTATAAATCCGAAAAGAAGTATACATACGCCTCCCATTACCGGTGTGGGTATTCCGTGTACGAGTGCGGCTATTTTCCCTACGAAGGAGAATATTATCGCAAATACCGCCGCTCCTGCTATTACCCATGTACTGTATACGCCCGTCATCGCCATTACGCCCATGTTTTCTCCGTAGGTGGTGTTCGGTGTGGATCCCAGAAGTCCTGAGAGTACGTTTGACAATCCGTCCGCAAAGAGCGAACGGTGAAGTCCCGGTTCTTTTATGAGGTTTCTTCCTACTATGTCGCTTGTTACGAAAAGATGACCCAAGTGTTCTGCAAATACTACGAAGAGTGCCGGCATTATCATCATTATTGCACTGGCATTGAAGTGTGGTCTGTAGAATGTCGGAAATGAGAACCACGGCATTTGTGCTACGTGTGTGAAGTCTACAACTCCCATGAATACAGAGAGAATATATCCGGACACTACCCCGATGAGTATCGGTATTATTGCTATAAATCCTCTTCCCAAGACCGTTGCAAGTATTGTAACTATGAGTGTAAATGTGGAGATTATCATTGCGGTTTCGTTTGTCATTCCTTGAGCTTGACCCATGTATCCCGACATCGACATCGCAAGGGGTGCAAGTTCAAGTCCGATTATCGCAACAATGGCACCCATAGCCGCCGGCGGAAACAGTATGTCTATCCATTTCGTTCCTACTCTATCGACTATAAGTGCCAGTATCATAAATGAAAGTCCGAATGCTATAAATCCTCCCTGTGCATCCGCATAGCTCATTCCGTTTGTAGCGCATACTGCAAGTACGGGTGAGATAAATGCAAAGCTCGATCCCAAGTATGCCGGAAGTTTCCATTTGCAGATTGCAAGGTATATGAGCGTACCTATTCCGTTCATAAAAAGACAGGTTGCCGGATCCACGTTCAAAAGAAACGGTACCAATACCGTCGAACCGAACATTGCAAACAAGTGTTGCAAGCTGAGCGGTACAGTTTGTAATAAAGGTAATCGTTCTTCTACGTGAATAATTCTTTTTTCCATAAAGTCCTCCTCGCTCTTTTCGTAACAAGAGAGTCTTTCTCAAGACTCCCGATTTTTGAAAAAAGGAATCGCATGATGCGACTCCTCCTTTCGTTTCGTTTTATAAAATTTTATCCTTGTGATTATACAATTTTATTTCTATAAAATCAAGTCCGTTTTAAATTAATTTATATTTTTCTTTTCATTTTTCAAATTTTACATATTGTATTTTCATATTTCTTTATTTATGAAATATTTTTCCGTTGAAAAAGCACAACCTTTTTCGATTGTGCTTTTACATGTTCACGATAACGAAGTATATTGCGACTGTTTGAATTACTCCGATAGTTGTAAGTCCGACACTGAATTTCCAATAGTTCTTTTTATGGTTGAATACCTGCATTCCGAGGTATGCCCCTATTCCTCCGAACGCCATTGCCGTAAGAAGGAGGGTTTTTTCTTTTATTCTTCTTTTGTTTTTTATCGCTTTTCTTTTGTCTATACCGAATTGAGCGAATGTCACAAGGTTTATGAAGAGTATGTATGTGAGAAATATTTTTTCCATTTATCTTTTATAAATATTTTTTGTATATTCTTCAAGCATTTTTGAGAGTGTCGCATTTGATGCCAGTGACGGTGCCAGCGATATAAATCTCAAATTGTAGTCTTCGTCTTTTGTTGTCGGTATTTCTTTCGGAAATATTGCCCAAACTTCTTTTATCGGTCTTATGTCTTGCAGCGATCTTTTTTCTTCATAGTTTTTGTAATATTTCGTATTTACATCTCGATATGCGTTGAATTGTCTTCTGAGCAATCTGCTTTTTTCTTCGTTTTTCCAGAGGTAGTAAATATCTCTGTATTTGAAGTCGGCGATGAGTGAGCCGCAGTATTTTTCTTCGCTGTAGAAGTCCAGTCTCAAATCCGGTTGTCTGTGCGGATTGTTTGTGTATATGGGATTTCTTTTTCTGCTTGTTTCCTTCGATGTTTCCGGTATGAGTCCGTCATATACCGCATATACTTCTTTCTTTTCTTTTTTCAGACATATTACCGTTCCGGATTCAAGGCTTGACAGTCGATATTTACCGTCTTTCTTTTCGACCGAGGGGCCTTTTTTTACTTCCCATCCGTTTTTTGTAAGTGCTTTTATGAATTGCAAAAAGCACCACAGTTCATAAAGTTTGTCCGTTCGTTTCCATTGGTATCTGTAAAATGACGATACCGACAGACTTTCTTCCGGTTTGTTCAAATTTTTATGCAATTTGTAAAGTATGGAGTAGCGCGGATCAAGAAATACCGTCATCGGTATATTTTTTTCGTTTGTGTCGCTTGTTTGTATAAACCAATTCGTTTTTTCGACTTCTTTTATAATGTTTAAAAGTTGCATCGCTCTTTTACGAAAGTCGTCAAAGTGTATCAATGCTTTTTTACCCATTTTATATTCACGATTTTCGGAAAACTCTCTGAGTTCCTCTTGCCTAAGTTCAAGTCTTGTCGCATTTTTGTCGAGTTCTTCTATAAATGTTTTCAGTATAACGTGAAGTTTTTTTATTATTCTTTTTACAAATCTGTTTTCTTCCACGTCAAGCGTGTTTTCCATGTATACTATCGTTTGCGAGTATGAACCTTCTCTGAATCTTATGTGCTGAGGTTTTATATGTACGTCGCTTTTTTGTTTGTTTTGGTCGTATACTCTTTTTTTGTTTATTACAAGTCTTGTGTTGGCGGTTTTCGCCAATTCGTCAAGTACCGATATTACGTAGTCGCATTCTTCATGTATTATGTAAAATCTCAAAAGCATATCCACATTAAGTCCCAATGCACTTTCCATGGCTTTTGTGATTTGTATGTTTCTTTTCATGAAGTCGAATGAGAGTGTTTTTATTTCGGATATAAGTTCTTCTCTCATATTTTGCCAACTCTGTTTTTCCATGAATTTCGGTGTTATTTCCAAAAGTCCGTAGTATGTTTCGTTTTCATGGTATACAGTTATTACATAGTATCCCGGTACCAAGGGAAAATCTTTTCCGGAGAATATAAGTAATGGCGCTTCTTTCTTTCGTTGCGGTTTTATATATATTTCTCCGTCTTTTTTTTCGAGTTTTTCGCTTTCGGCAACGTCAAGGCCGTCCATTGTCATGCAGTCTTTTTCGTTTGCCAGAAATTTCACGAGTATATCCTGATTTTCCGCTATCGTTATACCTGCTTCGACTTTGTCTTTCATAAAATCTTTTACATCTTTTTTCCACGCTTTTTTCGGATATTCGATTATTTGCCCGTTTCCGGTATAGAATGTAAGTCCGAATTCTTTAGAGTGTGTAGTCATAGAATTTCAACTCTCCGGATTTTTCTTTCAGTACTCGGCGTGTTTCTTCAAACATGGATATGTGTTTGTATTTATCCAGTACTTGTGCGATTTTTCCGGTGAGGTTTCCTTCTTCGTCATGGTCTATAAGCGTTTTGAGTTGTTGTGACGATCCGTGTATTTTGGTCAATATACGCTGTACCGTTTGCACGTCTATACCTTCTTTGCGTGTGAAATTTATTTTGTCCGGTATGTTTTTCAAATAGTTGTCAAGTTGTTTTGCCACTCTGAATCCTATGCCGCACATTATGCCGCTTTCGTAGAAGGAGTCGTTCAATTCGTCCAAGAATTTGAGTTCTTCTTCTGTAAGTTCTATATCTCCGGTTTTTCTGAATGTATTGAATTCCGTTGCACTTATTTCTCTTGAATTTATGTCTTTTGAGTTTCGTACATTCGAAAGATTCACAAATTTTCCTTGTTTGAGTGTTATTACATTTGAACGGTCGAGTATTTTATCGCTGAATTTATATGTCGATTCGTCTACGTTTACCGTTCCGACAAACATTATGTTGTTTCCGATTGTTATTTCCGGAGGATATTGATTGCTGTTGTAAATACGTGTCGCCAACGAGGGGTTGTACAGACGTATTTTCATTTCTTCTTCATTTTCAAGTACGGATATGAATTGAGCAAAGTAGTGTTCGGCTCTTGCCAAATTCATTTCGTCAAAACATATGATGTACAGTTTTTCGGGATTTTTTTCCGCATCTATCAAAAGTTCCGAAAGTCCGGTGTCCGCCGGTCTGTAAATCATATTTTTCATATCTACATATCCGAGTAAATCTCCGTCATCCATCCATGAGGGTCTTACCGGTATGAGTACGGTTCTTTCCTTGGGAAGTCCGAGTGCTTTTCCGTATGTTCTTACAAGTCCGGATTTCCCTATTCCACTCATTCCCGACAATATTACAAGTCGTGAAGATTTCATGGATATATGGAAGTTTATGAGATCTTTTTCACTGTATAAAAAGCCCATGTCTTTGGATGATTTTATTAAATGTTTGATGAAATCTTTTTCGTCGTATTTCTTGTCTTCAGTTTTGATTTCATTTTCTTTATGATTGTTTTTTACCATATCCGCCAAAGTTTCCTCTATTTTTAAAACATTTTCTTTTGCCGGTAAAAATATCGGATCGTGTATTATTTCTATTCCCAAGTCTTTTAATATGTCGCCGTCTTGAGGTACGGGTTTTAAATTTTTTCTGAATTCGGGCAGGTATTCACGAGGTATGAACCATAAGGGAGATTTTGCACAGCGCAATACGTGATTTTTAAGTTCCGTATTTTGCATGTCGTATAGTGCATATCCAAGTGCGGAATTTCTTTTTGATTTGAAGTACGCTCCGCCTTCTCCTATTACTTCGCTGTTGAACACGTCATTGTACAACGGTGCAAATATTATGTAGGGTCCTATTTTTCCTTCATAAGTTTTCATTGTCGCAATGACAAATTCCGGTTCCATTTCATTATCCCAATATTTTTTTGAAAGCCCGGGTAAAGGCTTTCCTTCTTTCATGTGAAAGCAAAATTTATTTATATTTCCACCGAATACCGGATGCTCTACCGTACCGAATACAGGTACGGGTATGTAGTCTTTATCCGTATCCATAAATAATGTTTTGCCTTCTTTTTGCAAATCGTCCAATACGAAAAATTTGTTGTTTCTCAATGCCGGTGTAAATGTCACCAGACAGTCCTTGTAGTTTTCTTTTAAAAATTGCACTGCTTCTTCTTCATTTTTAATTTTGTCGAATTCACAGTCGAGTCTGCTCATAAATCCTGTAAATCCGAATTTTACGGCATTTTCATACTCGCTCGGTACGGGAGATAACGGATCTGCGAAAAATCGGTAGTCTTTTACTCCGGCCGACGGTATGGAACTTTTTACTTCATACCTCAATCTTCCCAGCACTTTTCCCTGTGCTTGCTTTACTATGGCGAAATTATTGTCTTCGCCCGAAAAGGGTTCGTTTACATATGCCATCATGTTTCCTTTCTTTTTAATTGATGATATGGTGAATATTTTCCATATCACGCAAGACTTTGTGTCTTTTAATTTGTGTGTTTTTATTTTAAAAAACGAAAATCTCCACCTCCCTTTATATTTTTATTTTATCATAATTTTATTTTTATTTATCTGTATTTTAAATAAAAAAAGAAGGTAATCGTTTTTACCTTCTCTCAGTTTTTATTCACTTGTTTCTTCCGCTTCTTCATACATTGTCCAGTCTATTACCTCTTCCAAGGGTTTTCTTTCCGGTTTTCTCGCTTCTCTGTCGGTGTATCCGAACGCTATTGCCGCTACCGCTTCACCGTCCGTTTGAAGCCATTCCTTAATTTCTTCGTATGCAAGATAAATATTGCATGTCCAAAGACTTCCTATACCTCTTTGTGTCGCTTCAAGGCACATATTCTCTATTGCGGCGGATACAGATTGTACGTCAGTAAGTTCAAGAAGATGTTCCGCCATTGTGAGCGGTTCATTGTAGGGTTTACCTTTTGTATTCATTACGAATATTATCGTGTCGGCTTGTTGTAAAATTCTCATCGTGTAAATTGCCGACGGTATCAATGCTTCGTAGCTTTTTCCGAATGTCGCATGCAAATCGTTTCTGTTTCTTTCTATGCCTGCTTTCATTCTGCGTGCAAGTTCTTTTTTCCCGCTTCCCGAGATTACTATAAATTTCCAAGGTTGTGCATGTTTTTCGGACGGTGCAAGAGTTCCCGCTTCAATTATTTCCATAATATCTTTTTTTGCTATCGGTTTTTTTATAAATCTTCGTATGCTTCGTCTTTTTTCAATTGCTTCTATCATGTTTCTCCTCCTTGTGCATCGGATTTTTATTATAATATTATTCGCATTTATTTTTCAACCGTTTATTTTTTTGCGTATTGTTTTGTAAATAAAAAACAACTCTTTCGAGTTGTTTATAACATATCTTTCCACCATAGGACAAGTGCAAAAAGTCCGGTTATTACAATTCCCGATACCACCATTACCATAAATCCCAATGATGAATTTTGTAAGGGTAACGGCACGTTTACTCCCCACAGACTGTAAATAACTGTCGGTACTGCAAGAAGAATTGTCACCGATGTCAAAAATTTCATTATTTGAGACAATCTGTTCGAGATAATCGAAGAGAACGATTCCATTGTAGATATAAGTATGTTGGTGTATATACTTACCATTTCCAATGCCTGTTTGTTTTCTATGATTATATCTTCCAAAAGCTCTTCGTCCTCTTCATACATTTTAAGTAATGAAGGTGTATGTCCTCTGCGAAGTCGCATCAATCTTTCCATTACATTTTGATTTGAATGAAGTGCGAAGTTGAAGTATGTGAGTGATTTTTGAAATTCGAGTAATCTGTAAAGTTCTTTGTTTTGCAAAGATTTCTTTATTTCATCTTCCACTTCTTCGGTCTGTTTGTAAATGTGTTTCAAGAAGTAAAGGAATGTCGATGCCGATTTCAAAAGTATCTGAAATAGAAAGCGTGTTTTTTTGTAAGTGTAAAATGACAAAAAACTTTCATTTAAAAATCTTTCTATCACTCCGTTTTCTTCAAGGCATACCGTCACGAAAAATTTCGGTGTGATAAATATACCGAGCGGAAGTGCATCGTATGCGTCTTTTTCCAGTACTACTGGAGTATTTACAACTACAAATATGTATCCTTCTTCCAATTGAACGTGCGCACGTTCTTCACGGTCAAGTGCCATTTTGAGCGTTTCAATCGGAATGGATGTCAATCTGTTTAATGTCAAAAGTTCGTCCATATCGGGATTTGAACAGTTTATCCAAGAGCCTTTTTCCGCTTTTTCCGGTTGTATTTCGCAGAGTATATGATTTTCATCGTGTTTATACGCTTTGAGCATGTCACGTTCTCCGATCTGTCTTTTATTACTTGCATAATTAATATAGACAGTCTTCGAGATTATGTCAACCTTTTTCGGTTTTTACATTTAAAAACCCTCCGCTTGATGTTGTATCCGTTTTGCGAATACACCCGACGGAGGGCTTTTTTTATTTCTATGTTTTATTTTTCGTCCGTAAATATTTCTATATTGCTTTTTACTATTTCTTTTCCTTCAGATTGGTTTACAACTACCGCAACCATTGCATCACCTGTAATGTTCATACATGTTCTGAACATATCCATAATACGTTCCACGCCGGCTACCAGTGCCAAACCTTCGATTGGAAGTTGTACTGATTGAAGTACCATTGCAAGCATTATAAGTCCTGCTCCGGGTACACCTGCAGTACCGATTGATGCGAGTGTTCCCGTAAATACTATCATAATCATCTGATCAAATGTAAGCGGTACATTGAATGCGTTTGCGATAAATATCGAACAAATACCCATGTAAAGTGCTGTACCATCCATGTTTATCGTTGCACCGAGCGGAAGTACGAAGCTTGCTATATCACGACGTACACCGAGTTTTTCTTCGGTGTTTTTCATATTTATCGGAAGTGTACCTGCAGATGAACATGTTGTGAATGCAATTGCCATCGCTTCAGACATTCCTTTGAAGAATTTTATCGGATTCATTTTACCGAATGTCGCAACAAGTCCTCCGTATACCAGCGCCGCTTGAGTTATACTTCCTATTGCCATACACAAAATTACGGAAAGCAACGGCAACAATACTTTAGGTCCGTTTGTTACAACTACCGGAAGAAGTAATGCGAACACACCGATTGGAGATAATTTCATTACCATGTTGATGATTTTGTAGCATACTTCTGCAAATGCATCAAAGAATTTAATCAAAGTTTCCGCACGTTGTCCGCCGACGGAAATAATTCCGGCACCGATGAAAAGTGCAAATATAATAACAGGAAGAATATCGGCTTTTGCCATTGAAGCTATAGGATTTGCAGGTATCATATTCAAAATTACCTGCATGATGCTCGGAGCTTCTTTCACTTTTTGAGCTGCAGCGTTTGCCGCTATTGTAATACCCACACCCGGCTGAATTATTCCTGCAACTGCAAACCCGATAACGATTGCCACTGCAGTTGTAACAAGGTATATACCCAAAGTCTTTATACCTATACGACCGAGTTTCTTCAAATCACCCATACTTGTCATTCCGACAACTAATGAACAGAATACTACCGGTACGATCATCATTTTAATCAAATTGATGAACATGGTACCTATCGGAGCTATCCACATCTGAACCGGAGCCGCTGCACCTTCTCCCAATATAAGTCCTACAACTACGGACAGTACGAGAGATAAAAAGATTTGAATTGATAAGTTCATATACTCTTCCTCTTTTCGTAGAAATAAAAAATTTACTATATTATACCTAGACTAAAGTATGTTTTCAATAGTAAATTGAGTTTTTTTCATAATTCTATGAGTTTTTCTTTTAATTGTTTTTATTCTTTTAACTTTTTTCCGGAAAAATTTAAAAGAATAAAAAATGCGATACTTTTAAAAATATCGCATTTTTACTAACTTTTTTATTAATAATTAGATACTTGTTTTTAATTTCATTCAATAATGGTACGCATGAACTATTTTAATTATAAACTA
>OKKJ01000079.1_pt1 | contig 34501 bp, 36 predicted proteins | sample 1610651 | NCBI WGS metagenome assembly OKKJ01 (sample SAMN04436671, study PRJEB24849) | human gut metagenome | biome: human gut; feature: NICU; material: stool | host: Homo sapiens | place: USA: Saint Louis, MO | collected 2010-07-05 | reverse complement strand
TCATTAAAGTCCCTTGCCCGACGCTATCTCGAGTTACATGACGAAATCGCTGATCTGGATGTCATGATTGCGGCAATTGTCGACGAGTTGGCACCTGAGCTGATTAAACGTAATGCTATCGGATACGAAAGCGCTTCACAGTTGCTGATCACTGCCGGAGACAATCCTCAACGGTTAAGATCAGAATCAGGATTTGCGGCACTGTGTGGTGTCAGCCCGGTCCCCGTTTCTTCTGGAAAAACGAACCGTTACCGACTTAATCGTGGTGGAGATCGTGCTGCAAATAGTGCACTTCACATCATCGCCATCGGACGCTTACGAACTGACGCAAAAACAAAGGAATATGTCGCCAGGCGTGTAGCCGAAGGACATACAAAAATGGAAGCGATACGCTGTCTAAAGCGATATATCTCCCGCGAAGTTTACACGTTACTGCGCAATCAAAACAGGCGGATCAACAGTATCCCGATAACAGCTTGACTCTTAGAAGGGCGTCCAGGGTGAGGGAAAAGACCCAGCCAATAAGGTCCATTACGTTGTGTTTTTTTACCCAGTTCCCCGCCACAATGAGTACCGAGATGGCGATACACATCTTTTCTATAGTCGACCATGTGCTGGTCCCCATAAACGCCGCAATCGCGTTCAGGTTGCCCCGTAACCAGTCGCCGCCAGCAATGGCATATATCTCAAGCATTACAGATTCCCCCCAAAATGATAGTTATTCTGGTAGCGGGTCATCATGCGGGCAGAGACCTGCTGGCGCATGTAACTCATTTGTCTGTCAACCACAAGCAAGGCGTCCTGCTGGACCTGAACACGGGACTGGAAAGCGGCAATCTGCACACTCGCCTGGTTGAGATTTTCCATGATCATATCCATTGTCGACTGGGGATAATTACCGGTTGAGATCATCGCCCGGGCCTGCTGGATAAGTTCCTGAATGTACTGCAGCAGGATGTCGTAGCCGATATAGTCCGTCAGCTGGTAAATAAGTGAGTTAGACACCCCGAGCATCTGCGGATCGACCAGGTATTTGAACACCGGAATGGTGGTGCTGGAGATAAACCCTTTCTCCTGCTCTGTCAGTTTTTCATCAGCCACCGCTTTATTCTGGATACTGCTCAACAAAGCGCGAATCTGATTTTTGAGCGCCTTATTGGCGGTGATGGTTACGGTCGCATCAGCAACGACCTTGAGACATTTATCCGAGTCATTGCAGTGGTAGATTTTAGCTGTGCCGCCCTCCATCATGGCTTTAATCAGATCCTGGTCAGTGGTGCGTGCCGGCAACGGGGTGATCTCACTGTTCTCACCAAAAATCAGCGTACCGGTCAGGGTCATCACAAACTCTTTCAGCTCCTTATTGCCATCAAAGAGCCGGTTCTTCGATAAGGCATTCCACATGATGTTAATGTTCTTCATCACACGTTCTTTGTCTTTATCGCTGGCCTTATCCTGGACGCTGTCCATCTTGCCGCCCACCGTACAACCCTGGCGCGAGGCGGCCCAGTCCGAAAAGATATTGCTTTCACCGGCAATGTCCTGGCAGACCTTTTGCTGCGCCACCTGGTTGCGGGGGAACAGACCGCCCACAATGCCCTGAGCGGCCTGGCAGGAGCTGAGGTTCATGCTGTTGATGTCGCTGGCCATCTTCTGCAGGAAGTCTTTGGCAGTTTTGATCTCCGGAACCGTGGTCTGCAGGGCAAGGTCAAAGAAGTAGCCCGCGGCGTTGGACATAATTTGTTTGCCGAAGCGCTGCAGCTGCTCGCTGTTGATAAAGGAGAACGACCCCAGGTACGCATCGATGCCGCCGCAGCCGGCGTTAATATCCGGCAGGGTCATGCTGACCAGCTGGATCGTTTTCACCTGCGTTCTGGCATACAGCGAACCGCCAGAGGCATAACCCGCCGCCTGCCCCTGCCAGACCTGTGGCTGGCTGGTATTGGACGCAAACCCGAGCTTATTGAAGAAGTTATTCATGTCGCCATTCACGTCGGCGGCGGCGCTAAATGACAGGCCAAGCGCGGCACCGCAGAAAAGTGACAGAAGTTTAATTCGCATCCTGTCCTCCATTACGCACAGCATTCTTTTTAACTCTGTCATTTCTCAGAATAAAAAGGGTCTTAAGGTGATAACTGAAAAAATTGCGGATTGCTAATGTCACTCCGGCAACAAAGAACCCCACCACAACAGCGATCAGCGCATAAGGGATGGCGTACATCATAATATTCCACAGGTCTTTTACTCGCAGGTCACCGCTGGCTATCCAGTCATCCACGCAGAGATTAAATAAAAATCTCATTATCCATAACAGCAGAGCACCTGCAGTGAGAAACACAATGAATAATTCCAGATAGATTTCCAGACGCCTTTCCCGGTGGATAAATTCCGGCTTCAGTTGTTCTATTCTTTCTGCTGCTGTCTGCCCGGAGTCCTTTAAACTGGCTGGAAATAAAAACGCATACAGTCCCGTCGAACGTATATATTTGTTCATGGCTATTTTCCTTAATCACTTGCTAAGACCGGATATAACAGAGACTCAGTGCATCATCTGAAATACCGTATCCACTCTGGCCATAAAGCCCTGCGCATCCGTGGCGCCCTGCAGGATCGGGTACGCAGCCAGCGTGTTTACGTTCACCAGAAACGTGGTCGGTGTAGCCACCGGGATATTGGGGAAAAAGGTCTGCATCACGTCAGGAGGCGCCGGCAGAGACTCCGGAAACGCGTCATCACCCTGTCCGTCAATGGTGTAAGAGAACACGGAGAAGCCATACTGTCCGGCCAGCTGCTTCAGCACCGGGTCAAATTTATGACAGTAGGGACAGTGTCCCTGCATGAACAGCACCACTTTCCAGTCGCGCAGGTCCACCTGCTTTCCGTTGCTGAGTCGTAACCAGCGTGGCTGAGATGCCCCGCTCACCGCCTGGGGAATGTCGCTCTGCGGGAAAGCTGTTTCACTACCGGAGATTCCCCGCGGATCCCAGAGCGACTTCACCTCATCGAGCGTTCCCGCCTGTGCCATCCCGGCCAGAGCAAGGGAAAGAGCCAGCGCCGCCAGCGGCGTCTTAGCGATGTTCTTCAGGCTGCTTTTCACAGGCTTTCTCCTCTTTTTCGGCTTCAGCAATCAGGGCGTTAAGAATGCGGTATCCCCCAAACACCACCATACCCAGCCCGAAGATTTCCCCGGCCTGGACGGCCAGCTCAGGCTGCTTTCTGACAAGCCGGGCTATCAGGTGGAAAAACACGCCCACGGCCAGCACCCACATCCCGGTGATATCTAAATCCGGAAAACGAATATTTCGCATGACACACTCCTTAGAAATTCGGTTTAAAGTCGCTGGAGACATAGAGGAACTGTTTCGCCAGGTCGTCCTGACTGATAAAGCCGTAACTGAGAGGCTTAACCTGGCCACTTTTCGGGTTAACCAGCATCATCGCGGGGAAGAACTTCACGCCAAGCTGCTCTGCCTGGCCCTGGTCCGTCCGGCTGTCGGGCAGCATGGGGTTAATCACTCCGTCAACCGACACCGGTATCACGCTCAGGCCATAGGTTTCGCGAAAATTTTTAATCACCTGGACCAGCTGGCCATCGATCGCTTCCCGGCCCCGGTAGAAGAACATCACGCCGTAGTGCTGTGCGAGGGTGGAGATAGCCTGTCGCTGTTCGGCATAGTCGGCAGCGAGCTGGTTTTTTACCGTGCCGTTGTAGTAGCTGTGCTGCAGGTTGTAATCGAGTTCGGGGTTTTCCAGCATCGCTTTCTTCGCACTCATCGAGAACAAACCTGCCTGCTGCGTCCAGTAGTTCTGCAGCCGGAAATACTTCACGAAGTTTTCAGACGATGGATACAGAATGGCCTCGTACAGCGACCGTTTGGTGGCCGCCTGGAGTGTGGCGAGTTTCTCCAGAATATCCATTTGCGGCGGTGGTGCCGCTGGTGCGGCTGGCTTTTCCTCATCACGGGGCTTCAGTTTCTCGTTGTACCACTGCCAGCCCGCGTCTTTGGCGAAAGCCGGCATCAGGGTGCAGCAAAGGCACCCCACCAGCATGGCGGCATGTATTGTTCGCATGGCAAATACCCTTTTATGAATTATTGCGACTGGCGTGACAGATGTTGATAGACACTGTATTTATCGAGCTGGCGCTGTATCTTTCCTGCATCATCACGGGCTTCAAAGCGGTAACCGCTGCAGTACAGAGGCAGATGATTTATCTGAAGGTCCACCCGCTCCCCGTCCCTGATCACCCACGCGGCCTGAGAAACAGTGTCGCACTGGATCCCCCAGGCCCGGTTGGTTGTCATAAATGCGTTAACCTGCCTGTCCCGCCACAGGCTGTACGACATAATGCTAACCAGGAGAAAGACAAACACCCCGACAAACACCATGACCAGCCCGTATGCTTTTTTCTCTTCCATTGACTCTCCTGGTCACATAATAAGGAATAGCGGCATGCTCAGTACTGAAGATATAAAAGCCTGCCGGTCCGCTGGCAGTTTCTGGAAAGCAGGTGAGTACTGAGCGGCCATCTGAACCAGTTCGGACGAGTTAATCAGGAACCTGTCTGTATGCAGAGAGATATCCGCAAGAACAGCCAGCACCATAACATGATGCTCCTGGGGTAAATTCTCTTCATTCAGAATGTCTATAAATTTCTCAATCGTGATATATCGATTCATCTTTGCTTTTCCTTGCATTTATAACTTTCTCCAGGACTGAGAAAAATAAATAACACACAGACATGGCAAAGCCAGCCATAAGAATAAAGACCACACTTTCGACATAATCACTTCCCGACGTCCCTTTGACTGCATCCCAGGAGAAATAAATCACCGGAGAAATAATGATTACTGTCAGTGTTAATCTCAGGACAAAATCAATGGCAGGCTGTTTGTGAAAATTAATTTTCATGATTATCGGTCTCTTTATTAGGCAGCATGGTTTATTGCGCGGATTGCTGACTCATGATTTCCTTAATTCGTTCTTTGGTTTTATTGGTGAGCACATCGTTTTCCGGTATTTTTTGATTTTTCATCAGGTCGTCCATAAAGTTGGTGAAATCAAGCATGTTAAAGTCGATCCTCTGGAGCTCTTCAACCGTAATCCCCCGACAGTCAGGACTGCTGGCGCCGCCAAAACCGATATGCAGCTGACCGTTTCTTCCCTGCTGCTGAACGATCTGCGCCAGTTTTGAGTCGAACTGGCAATAGCTCCTTTTTTTCTCCAGGCAAATACCCAGAACCTTTTTAGAGCAGAATTCCCCGATACTGACCGTCAGCTTGTCTTTTTTCGCTTTGGCCAGCGCCTTTTCCTCACTGCTGCAGCGTGCCAGCCCCACATCCTGGCCCCAGCCGCTGTCTTTGCAGCAGTTACTGAAGCCTGCAGCAAATTTCTTACAGAACTTCGCTTTTCCGGTGAAGGCCCGGACATCCACCCCGTTCAGTGCCGCGACGTCCTTCCCCGCAGCAGCCAGTGCCGCCAGCTCAGACACCGCCTGCCCAAAGTCGTTGCTCTTCCCGGACGTGGCTTTATCACATTCACCATCAAGGCAGAAGACATCACCGCCGCAGATCATTTGCTTGCCACTCGTCCTGGTTTCGCAGGAATACGTTGCATATTCATGCAGGCACGTACCTTCCTCACTGGAGAAGGCGCACTGACGGGATGACAGGGTACAGGCCGTATTTTTCATCAGGCTTTCACAGGAGCCGTTGTCCGCCGGCTGCGTGAGCCAGGTATCCTTATATTTCCAGCAGGCCTCCGTGAACGAGTAATCCCTGCCTCCGAGGGTGATGGTTCGCGTTCCTCCCGGACTGATACATTCCTCGCCCGTTTTTTTCCCTTCATCCTTACTGAACGGACAGTTTTCAACCCAGACGACTTCAGGTGCATAGACGGTTTCGGTTTCTTCCATCACCAGGGTGACCGTGACCTGTACGGGTTTCTGGCTGGCCGATGATACGGTCCGTGATGTTTTGCTTACTGAAAAGTTCTGCCCAGCAGTGACCGCTTTGTCCACACCAAACGACTGATGAATCTTCCCCTTCCCGTCATAGGTATATTTCGTACAATGCGTGTTCTGACCGCCTGAACACATCGATTCTGAACGTGGCCAGCTGATCACATCAATGGGGAACGTTCGTTCAAAGAGGGTCAGGCTTTCACTCACTGCACTCTTGCAGCTATCCCGCACCTTCCCTTCGGAATCGCATTCTTCAATCCAGGGGATCACCAGAGGCTCACCATCCACCGAGGCATTCAGCAGACGACCGTTGGTCGGGATCGTCAGGTTGCCACTCCATTGCCGGGTATTCCGGGCATAATTCAGCGTCACCACCTGCTGATAGGTTCGGTTAACTTTCTGTGTGGTGGCGTTATCCTTCAGGGTCGCTTCCCGTGTGCAAAAATTTTCCACCTGCAGATCACGTTCGCAGGTATGGTTTGTGAACTCACTGCGGTTCACAACCTGGGCGGTACAGGACTGTCCGGTATCGCCGACAATGCTGTCGGCACGGGATTCTGTATCCTTTGCGGCCTGAATAAACGGTGCATCCTGAGATATCTGATCCGGTGGCCGGTTCGTGAACGACTCAGTAATCGCTTTGCCGGTATCTCCCTGGCTGAACTCCAGGGCTGAATCGCTTTTCAGGGAGCTGTCTCCGCTGGCAGTGACGCCGCCATAGTATTTTGCCTGATCAGGGCTGTCGGTATACCCCGGCAGGTTTTGCTCACCACTGAAATTTTTCAGTGAGTTCAGACCATTGCCCTGCACCTGTTTCGCAAAATCCGAACCAGCTTTATAGTCGCTTCCACTGTCAGCACAGGCGGGGGATGCCAGCCAGATAAAGGCGCTCAGGACAAAAAAATGCGCAGTCAGTACGGAAATAACCGTCTTCATTTTTGCCCTCCCTCATCCCTCACCATTTCCGGTAACGCTATGAAGTACGGTCTGTCTTTCATGGCTGGCTCCCGGCGGCATTCGAGGGCGCATCAAGTATTTGCCGGGCCACCTGTGCGCAGTCACCGGTTTGTGCCACTTTCTCCAGCGCCTGTTTGACGTGAATGTTACCGCGTACCACGTCATATCCGGCCTGACACCGTACCACCAGAGACGGCACACTCCGGATGCTGTACTGCGTATATAGTGTCGGGTCGATCTGCACGCCGTCGGTCACGCCATCCTTCACCAGCTGCAGCACCGCGTCAGTGGTGGTCTTCATGTCGTTATTGACGAGCCCACGCAGTGTCGCCGGAATGCCGTACTGCCGGGTTTCGTGCAGCATCCGCTTCAGCCCCTCTTCAGGTATCGAGAAGGAGACAAAGTACAGCGCCCCTTCTGCCGGCTTTTCCTGATTCGCCGCTTTCTGCTGGCTGACCAGATTATCGATAAACTGGCGGTCTGATTTGGGCAGAGGATTACGGTTGATTTGCGCCTCAAGCTCCTGCTGCAGCTGTTTATCCGGATGCTGGCGCAGCTGTTCGCTGAGGTTCTCCTGCTGCTTCAGCCATTCTCTGTCTGTAACAGAGGAGGTTTCAGCCAACACTGCTCGTCCGGTCAGTAAAAGCATGACCATAAACAGATTCATTAATTTCATGAGAGACTCCTGTCAGAGAAAGACACAATTGCGTTTACGCCACATCAGATAGCCATAGTTCTTACGGGTGTTGGGTGGATTTTTACCGGCCTCCCAGCGCATCACGCTGCGCCCCACGGGATGGCACTGGCCGCTGTCCGGGTACATGTTCACCATCTGATAGCGCCAGCGCTCTTTGGGGATGATCGGAGACGGATACTCATAGCAGACCGCCTTGTCCTTCCCGATGCTCTCCATAATTTGTCCCTGCCGGTGAAGCTTGTACGCCATGCGCTCGCTGACAAGTAACGAGGACTGCAGCGGACTGGACTCGTTGCTTACCCAGCCGCTAAACGGGTACATCGAACCCTGAGAGCCGGCACACCAGAACAGAATATCGAGTGGCATATGAAACGCGCTGGCCATAGCGTCAGCCGCGCACGCCCCCTGTGCGATGGGGTTGGCAAACAGGATGGCTTCCGGATTCAGAATGGTGGTGAGGCTGCTGTCCACCCAGGTCGGGTCAATCTCGGACAGATAGGCTATATCCATGTCTCCGCCTTCCAGACAGCCTGCGGAGGTGATGATGTTCAGCCAGTAGGTCAGCGGGTACTTGTACCAGTGAACGTGATAAAAAGCGCCGTTCACCTGCTTATCGTCCTTTCTCGCGGTCCCCATACCGGTCTTGCCGAGATTGATACTGAAGCCCCCCAGATTGACCATACAGCCAGGCGAACGGCTGACGTCCGTCATGGCCATCGGCTCCCAGTACCCGATGGCCAGGCCGGGGCGAACAAAAATCGGTGGCGGCGCCGGACACAGCTGCAGGGGACTACCCGGATTGCTGGTATCAGGCAGATCGCCTTTACCAACCTGCACGCTGCCGAGTGATAAAGGAAATATGCAGCGCCAGCACACATCGGTGATCGGGTTGACGAATCGACCTTCACACGACGGATCTGCATGTACCTGAGGGACTAACGAAAAAAACAGGAGGATAAACAAAAATGATATTTTTCTCATTGATTATCCCTTCCCCTGTATTTTTCCCAGATGTTGTTTACACCATCGATTATTTCTTTCTGCTTTTTTAAATCCTGTCCCTTAGCGAAATCCTTCAGCACGTTGGAAATAAACTCCAGTCTGTAAACCTTCCGCCAGAACGAGTCCTCATCATGTGGTTTTAAAAGAAAAAGCTCATCCAAATCCTTTTCCATATCGCTGATGAGATGACTTGCTTTGCCTTCAACATACCGACAATACCGACTATTCTGTAATTCATAATCGTCAATTTTTTCTTTCAGAAGCCTTTCACATTCACGTCGGTGGTTAATTTCTTTATTTTGTCGAACCACCGTAAGCCACTGAACAACAATTAATGCTGCGAGAGTAATCTCAGTAATAGTCATATAATCACCTGACAAATAATCGTAATTCGGAATCGTACGGGTCAACGGACGGGAAACACCTCAATATTCAGCCGTTCACCGGATGGCGCCGGCGTGATCCGCGCCGGGACCGCCGTCAGGCCAAATCGCTTGCTCAGTACGCCGTTCTGGTCGAAATAGATCCGGCTGTCCAGCGCTGCGGAGGTGTCCGGGATACTGCCACGCACCAGGATAATTTTGCTCATCAGGGTTTCCGGCACCTGACGCTTCATCCAGGCCAGCTGGTCGGCATCGTCTCCATTGATGAAGTACAGGGTCTGGACAAACGGTACGGTTTTAAGCGGGTTCACCACATCGCCCTTGCGGGCAAACACCCGCCCCTCATTGTCCTTCAGGTCTTCGGTCAGGCGGATGCTGGGATCAAACCAGCGCTGCTCGTATTTCTCCGCACGCTTAATGCCCTCCACCGGTGCCGGGCGCTGACTGTTCTCGATAACCCGCTGCTTAAACGCGTCCATCGTCTGGTCCCACTGGCCAGAGGATTGCAGCGACTGCAGACGCTGCGTGATGAGCTGCAGCATGTCCTGCTCCCGGACGGGCCATAAATCCCCCCAGGTACCGAGATCAGCCGCCTGAGTCAGCGGCGATAGCAGACAGGCGGCGAGCAGACAGCCTTTCAGTCGTAACATTACTGTTCTCCTTTCATCCGGCGGGCAATGTCGTGCTGGATGTTGCGGGTCACATCGGGCGCGCCCTGAACCACGGCAGGTGAAACCAGAATGACCACATGATGCTGCTGCTGATACTCCGCCAGACTCTTCTCCAGCGCGTCGTTAAACCGATCAGAGAGCGCTTTGGACTGCGCCTCTGTCAGCTGCTTCTGACTCACACTGTCCATAAAGCTGTCGAGCGTCTTCTTCATATCAAAAGCCACCACCCGCGGCGTGGAGTACTCCAGAACCACGCGTGAGAGAAACGCGCTGGTTGCCAGGGCGAAAAGCACGAGAGCAACGATGACAGGTATCCGGCGAAAGGTATGAGAGGTCGTACTGACCGGCTGTTCGGTGTTGTTTTTCATCTCTGTTTATCCTCAATGTCATTCACCGGTATTCGGGATTCAAGCTCTGCCATTTCGTCTTTAAAGTTGCGACACGCGAGGCCGTACACCGCATCGTGGATATCGACCCCCTCTTCCCGGCGCGCTTTCATGTACTCAAAATCCGGGCCTTTGGAGGAGTACATCGCCCGGCTGAGCGGGTCGACGAACAGGCGGTGCCAGGAGCAGTTCGCTTCCACCTGCAGCATAAAAGAGCTGAACCACTGCTCTTTGGCCGAACCGAAGCCGTTAATCATGTCTTTCTCCAGCTTGCTGAACTGATCCGGGTACAGCTGGTTATACTTGGCAAATTCCTTCGCTGACTGTTTCAGAATGGCCTTGTATGACGAGTTCCCCCAGGCAGCGCGTGCAGCGCTCGATGCGGTCGGGGAGTCGAAGTCCACGATATTTTGCGTGATGGTGATGTATGCGCCGGTATGTCGACGCGCGGTACGGTAGCCTTTCTCGATGAACTGACCCACTTTTTCATTTTTGAAATCAAGGAGCTTCCAGCCTTCATCGATGACGTTCAGTTTTTTCAGGCCACGCGGTGACTGATACATCCTGTTCTCGATGTAAATAATCAATGAGAACAGCACAGCGATAAGCAGAGATGGCCGCGACTCCAGGCCACCGAGCTCCAGTACCACCATCCGGGCATCTTCGTGGAGTGTTGGTGTATCTGAGTTGAAATAGTCCCCGTAGATCCCATTTACCGTGTACTGATCGAGCAGGATTATCATCTCGTCCAGACGGCCCCGGATTGTTGGGGAATCAGCATATTCATCGCTGTCCTTCGCGTCCTGTAAAAACTGCACTACGTCATCAACGCGTGCATGATTACGCTTGCTTAACCAGGCCGCCTGCACTGCCTGCAGAAGCAGGCCTTCATGGACTTCATCGAGGTTGCCGTTCGGACTGGCCATGACAGACATCTGATCGCGTATACGTTCTGCTGACATGTCGAAGTGAGCATCATCCAGCACGTTGGCGAACGGGTTAAACTTGAGGGTATCGCCATCGAGGTATACGCCCCCCATGTTTTCACACAGGGACTTATAGCCATCGCCCATGTCGAACACCCAGGCAAACCCGCCGGAGTCGAGCACACTGCGAATGAGGGGCTGAATCAGACCGGTTTTACCCGCCCCGGACGTCCCGCAGACTGCCATGTTGAAATTGGTATTGTTCATTCCCTCGTAGAACAGGTCGATGAACGCCAGCTGATTTCGGTAGGTGGGCGCCAGGAGTCCCGCCGGCGCCAGCGGGCTGTCAGCGACGATCGGCAGGAGGTTAGCCACCTGGAACGTCTCCGCCCGCTTCACCACGCCTGCCGCCTGCAGCTCTTTAAACAGGCCCTCACCACACTTGAACGGCATCATGGCCAGAAAGTTACGCAGGTGATGGTAGCGGGCCGGGATCAGCTGGAAACCGCCTTTACGGTAACTGTTGAGCACCTGCTGTTCAGCGGCGAGAGAGGCCTCTGTGCTGTCTGCGGTGTACGTGGTGATATTAAAGAAGTAGGACACCAGGGAGGTCTGGTTGGTCGCCAGTCGCTGGCGGATATCGCCCCACTCCTGCATTTCCTTTATCACGTTCGGAAAAAACTTCGCGTAGGAGGTTTTGCTTTTCTTCTCCACGTCCATGAATTTCATGTTGGCTTCATTCTGGGTCTTCACCTGGTCCTCCACCATCAGCGTCAGCGTAATGACAAAGGGGCAGGAAATGGAGAGCTCCGGGTTAAGCAGGTTGGCGTAGTTATCCGCGGAGGTCCAGAGGAAGGCCATTTCCGGATCACTCTCCAGATGGTAGCTCGTCACCCGGGTTACGCACTCTTTCCCGTCACGCCCCAGGCGGCCAATTTTCAGATGACCGGCGGTGACCTGCATATCAAAGCTGTCATCGACACACTGATAGTTCAGATCCTGATAGGGGTCCAGCTTATACGGTACGCGGTACATCTCGTGCGGGTCCGGGTTTATAAGCTCGCGCATCAGTTCGACCAGCCCGGCAGCATCAAGGATACGCGTCGGAATATAGGCACCGCCCAGTGACGCCCGCAGGATTTTAATCTGGTTCTCCATCTCCACAATTTGCGTGGTGGAGTTTTTCTTCCGGGGCACGCAGCAGGAGATGTACACGCGGTAGTTACGCAGCGTCAGGGGTAAATCCAGTGCAGGAGGCAGGGGGAACTTCGTCTCCGCTGCCCGGAGATAGTAGGCCTGGGTGATGGCGTTAAACTTCTTAGCCTGTTTACCGCTCCAGCGGAATTCACGCAGACCGTAGTCGATATCATTGCCGACCAGTTTGCTGGAGACCAGATGAAAACTGACCGGGACGCCCCGGGGAAGTTTGCTGCGCAGTAAATGCTCCAGTGTGGCGACGATACTTTTATCCGCACCGGGTAAAGGACGCGCCTCAAACATAAAACCGATGGTTTTGTTATTAATAAACAGCCCGGTCGCGGAATCATAATCCTTATAGGGCAAAATACGGCTGAACTGGGGGAAATTCATGCTGCCCAGCGTGTCATTGGCTTTCGCGGATTCGTCGGGCAGCTTCAGTGCTGATACCAGTGAATTCACTGCCTGGGTGACGGCATCGATGATGTTATTACTCATGCGGGCGTTCCTTTAAGAGCATTTCAAAACAACAAGGGTAATAAATGGCAAGAAGAATATTCATAGCCGCACTAGAAACTCCTTCTTATAATGGAAAGCACAGGAATGAAAAACAATAAACACATGGAGGCAATAATCTGGCCCATAAAGATCGCATCCAACAACATCGCCCCTTGCCACAAACAAATAAGCAGAGTGATAAATAATAAAACCACATGAAAGAAAACAATCAGGAACAGAATGTTCGCTGAGAACTCCCCATCACCAACTTCCACCTCTAAGCAGAAAAAATAAAATACACACAAACTACAGATAATATAGACGCCTTCATGTCGAATACCCTGAAAGAAATCAGGAGAAAACTCTCCTGCCAGTCCATTGTAAGTCAGTCTGGCTCCCAGATAGATGAGCCAGTAGACTGGAGGTATAAACAAAAATCCGTACTTTCGAAGAAACAGCATCATATCCATCCCCTGATTATTTGCTCATAGCGTTCAGTTCGTTAAGTTTTTTTTCACGTACTGCTTTAATCTCTTCTTTATACTTGCATTCTGATGCCATCTTTTTTGCGTCACCGAAAGTTAATGGCTCTGACGAAGTGCCTGTGTTAGTTTGAATTGCTAAACGTAACGCCTCACCTGCACAAGGTGTCTAATGAATAATACTTTGCAGTTGTTCTGGAGTAGCGGGCTGCATATCGCGAGAATCTTCAATATACTGCACAAAAAAAACACCCAGTTAACACAATTAAAAGAAGAACTATCAAAAAACCAAATTGCTGGCCAATTTCTTGATGTCTTTCCATTGTTCCATCCCTACCGGTCAATCCAGTTTGTAAATCAGCATTTCATTTTGAGTTAGCTTTATATAATTCCCACTGATGGATATAGGAATAATACTGCCCACCAGGCACATTAATGATGATGCCATCACAGTCCAGTTTATTAACAGGGCTGGTAAAAGCGCCTGTCGGCATGTTTACCTCAAGTGTCCGGCAGTCATCTTTCCAGTGTCTACCTGCTTCAAGTTCATCCATCGAAAATGAGTGAATGGAGATAACGAACATCCCGGAAAACCCAACCACCGCTATAAGCGCACAGTATATGAATGTATCGCCTCTGTTAACTCGAAGATTGAATTTTTCAGGGATGGCAACCATTGCCAGCGCACCGACCACACCAATAACAAAAAGAATCAGGCATATACCGTTAAGCCATGCAACGTTATGTCCAAGTATATAGTACGCTTTCACTTTCTTATTCCTTACGCTGCATACTTTCAAATAACGTGAGATTGTTAATACTGACCATCGGTCTTACTATTCACCTGCCCCCATCCGTTCAAAGTAATAAATCAAGACATAAAACATATAAAAGATCACTGTGGCTGTAAAAAATCCCGTTATTACTGACAGCGTCAAATCAGGAGAACCGGCCCACATGTTTTTATCCATGAATTCCATGAAAGAAAATAAAGCACTGAGACCTGTAAGTCCAAACAACATTAAAATACAGGAAAGCGAATCTCTTATAAAAACACCAATAATTACATAGCCGTAACCGCAGATAATGATTACCATTGCAAAAAAAAGCCGAACAAAACCATCAAAACTTAACTGGTATTCAGCCATTTACCCACCCTCACTCAATGTTTCTATCACGCTGCTCAAAGGCTCGCGGGTTTTAATTTCAATGCACTCTCCTGTATTAATTCCGTAACCTCTGCCTCCACGTTCTTCGAGTACCCGTAGCATTTTTATGCAGACATCAGTATTAGGCATGGGAGTAACATCCCAAATACCACCGCCACTACTCGGTGTCATCAGCACCAGAAAAATAAATGCATGCATAATTTATTGCCTTTATTTATATACTTGTCAGTAGAAAAAAGCAGGCTATATCCTGCCAATAAAAATAACAGCGCCATCTTCCATTTGAATAATTCATCCATAACGTTACTTACCTTCCGTGCGAAGTTTATTAACCGCTGTCTTATCCCTGTATTTCACATCCATATACCGTGTTACGCCATCCGGGCAAGACCAGGCATCTTTTGCTTTAGCCAGAAACCCTGCCTGCTGTGCTTCAAATGCGGAGACTCTGCAGTTTTTCAGGGTATAGATGACATCCTGTTTATTGGTTTGAATCTGTTTGTATGTTGACTCAGGCTCAATAAAGACAAACACTTCTGTTATCGCGACGACAATACACATTATCAGAATGATTGCCTTACCCCACCAGGACACAAACAACCGCTGTAAAAAGAAAGACATAACTGCGGCAGTGCCAACAATCAGCATCAACATAAAAATATATGACGATTCCTCGCACAAAAGCATCCAGAGATATTTAATTGACTCAGTCACTTTCGAAATCCTTTCATTTTTCGTAATCAGTTTTAAGTTCACACGCTACCGCCCATCCCTTTCAACGCAGAGGGCACTCGTTATAATTCAGAAATGTAAACTTACTGCAGCGCCAGTAATGGCGCTGTGAATCAATTAAGGCGAGGCTGTCCCCACGCCGATGGTTTTACGACAAAAAGAACCGTTGCTGGCTGGTGATATACATCATCTGAGTCCACATACGGCGCTATCCACAATGACGTTGTCTCCTCCCCTTTTCTTAATGGACGAGGATAATTACCTGGCAGTGTTGACTGTGACGTAAACGTTGACGCCACTACTGGTAAAGACATTTTCACTACCGGCAAAGACTGGAGCCTTTTCTCGGTTTCGAAATATGTTGCCTCATTCTTTGCCGTTGGATTATTTAGGTACACTGCACGTGCTCGATCTTTCTCCGCGGCCACTCTGGCCTGGGTCAGGTTGGACTGTGGCGGCAACGGGTACGAATTCACTGACGTGGTTCTGAAATTACCCTCAGCCAGTTGTGGCAACCCGGCCGCAGCCGGCTTTGCATCACTGCGTTCCTCTTTCAGCTTCGCTTTTTCATTTGCCTGCTCCATCGTCATACAGGTATCCGACGTCGTGGCATTACATTGAAATTCAGTCTCTGTGCCCGCGCACCCGGTTAAGAGCAAAGCGCCGCCCAGAGGAATTAACAGCATTAATTCCTTCATGATATTTCTCGCTATTTATCGGTTATTTTTCAGGTTCATCCTGATTGGGTTATTTGCCTTAATTGCCCGGTGTAATTACCCTCAGCGCTGACAGGGCAGCCGTAATAAGAGACTTAGCCATTATTTTCCCCCTGCGGCGCTGCGCCCGGAGAGAACTCACGCGGATCAAGTTTGCCCAGCTTCTTCAGCATCTCGTCAGTATTGAATCCGTTCATACCGCCGCCTGACTGATGATGTGCATCAGCCTGCGGTGCCGGCTCCGCCTCCTGATTCTGAGCCTGCTGTTGCCCGTTCTTTTCCGCTTCCAGTTCTTCAATCGTTTTCAGCTGGAATCCATCCTGGAACACGACGGTCACTTCGTTGCCGGCACCAATCGGAATGACCGGGTGATACTGCTCGGCCCTTTTGATGTAGTACTCGCTCAGCGTCTGCGCAGCTTTAGATGCACCACCGCCGACCCCCATTTTCAGAACGTCACCGGCGCCAACAGATGCGGTTGCCCCCAGGCCAACAGCCGGCTGTGAAGCCCGTTCCATGCCCTGACCAATCCCGTCAACAAAACCGGCCCCCCATGCCCAGCCGAGGATTTTTCCGTTACGCATCACCACCTCTCCCTTAACCCCGTTTTTCCCCATAAAGGAAACGTGGCCGTTAATGGGCTGATCGATGGTTTTATCACCTTTGATACAGCTGATATTGCGGGTACGGACAATGGCGCGTTCGCTGGAGACATCGCCCCAGGCTTCAAGGCCCACAAAACACCCTGTCAGGTCGTAGGTTTTGCTGTTTGGCATTTCCACGCGACCGGTGATACGCAACTGCATCGGTACAGTTGATTCATTCCCGGTAACAGACGCGTTGGCATCTGCCCCCTCGATAAGCATGCTTTTTGCAAAGCTCCCCGACGGAATGTACGGCAATGACTTCGTTTTTTTTCCTTTGTCGTAACTGAACGTTTTACGCTGTATCTGGTTTGGTACCGGTACAGACTGGTAGCTGACCTGCGGCGGCGGTGTCATACCATTCCCCGGATAGAATGCCGTCGGAGGCGGTACCGCGGCGCCGGTTTGCGGCGGATAACTGGCTGGCTGCGGCTCCCCTTCCGGACCGGGTGGCGGTGACGGAGGAGTCGGCGCGGGCTCGCCACCAGAGACAGCCGGTTTCACGCCCAGCGACTTCAGCTGATTCTGCATGGCTTCATTGTCACTGCTGAGTTTGTCGATACGTATCTGGTCAGCGGTTCGCGCCTTACTCAGTAGTTCCACTTCCCCCTGCAGGGAGTCAAAACGCTTGTTGAGATCAGCGGCAGTCGCCTGCATTTCTGTTGTCGCGTGCTGCTCCACCTTACTGTTGAAGCTGCTGTCGACCACCCCGGTCATATCCGGTGCGGGTTCGCCCTGAGCCGGGGCTTCCTCATCAGAGCTCATGTTCAGATCTGACAGATACAGCCCGCCTCCGACTGCTGCCGCGCCGCCCGCCAGAATGAGTCCCAGCCAGATATATTGCTTACGTTTGATCAGCGTGTTGAAGTTGGCCATCAGCGCTTCACTCCTTCATCTGACGTCGTGACCCAGATCTGCATGCGACCACCGGCAGTCAGCAGGCCCGCCGGGGTACTGAACATGACGGCACGTGTTCCGGGCTGCCAGAAATCGCTTTCACGCACCATACGGGCCGACAGGGAGACATTGTCCAGACTGTAACGGACAACTTTCAGGTGATGACCGACCCAGACCCGATCGGCAGTGGCGCGCAGACCAGCCGGCACCTGCAGCACTTCAGAAGTGACGGGGACAGACTGATACTCATCGGGTACGCTGCCCTGACGCACGGCGCGATTCAGCGAAACCAGTAACGATTCATAGGGGTTCGACTCTTCCCAGGCTTTTGCCGGACCGGGGGTACCCGCCAGCTCGCTGACCAGCTGAATTGTCCGGCCTGAGCCCGCACGGGGCACGGCACGAATGGAGAAGTTCAGCCCGCGTTCGGTTTCCACAATGAAGGTGAATGGTTTTTTACTGACGGTCGCCAGAATGGCACCGCCGCTGTCGGTCTGCTCCTGGTTTGTCAGGCCACCGTCCAGGCTGTTTATCGCCGTGATGCGATCGCCAGGTACTGTGAACAGATTCGGGTCGGTGTTACTCACGGCAATATTTGCCTGACCACCATTGGTCAGGGGGACCACTGTCGGCGCCAGCGTACCGCTGAGGGTCGCGGACATCGCGGGGGCGGCCAACAGCAGACAGCCTGAAATAAATAACGGGTTAATTTTTTTCATTATTTATTTCTCCAAAACGTGCCAGCCAGCTGACACCATCGACACGACTGAACTGAATGACATAGCTTTTAATTTCACTGTAGGGTTTGGAATCCCCAATCCACGTTTTCAGCTCACCCCGGATATCCACGCGGTTCTCTGCCGGCCAGGCACGCATCGACGTCATATAAAAGGTGGAATTAACGTTATTGTCTTTAATGCGTTTCGCATCTTCAGCCAGCTGGACCTTGAGGCTGTTCTGCGAGGCGGGTAATACATACCGGAGTAGCTGCTGATGCTGGGCATCAACCGTTTCCGGCGTGACATTCAGACGCAGGGCAACAAAGGACAGGCCCAGCTGCTCAATATAAGAGGCGTCAGCCTGGTTCTGAGACACCGCAAAGGGTGCACGGAATAACATCGGTGTCACCGCCACTTTCTGTTCCGTCTGCAGACGGTAATTATTTATGCCCTGGATAATATTGGTCGCAAGACTGAGGGTCAGGAGTGTCCCCAGACTGATAAATCCCACAGCGATAACGCGGGTGGTATTTTGTCTGGCACCATGTTCCATATGTTATTTCCCCGTTGATTTATTTAATCCACTGCCGGAAACAGGAGTCCGGAACATCATGAAAGAAACCTTTAAGAAGGGAGGTTGGCAGATACCAGTAAATCAGGTCGCGTAGCCAGGAACTGCCCCGCCCTTTTTTCAGTTTCTTGATACCCCAGAAAACCAGTGCCGCTGCAGCCATACCAAAAATGAACTTGCTGGTCCAGAAACCCCAGCCGAGACAAATCACGGCCGGGATAAGTTCATCGAGATATAAACCAAACCAGCGGGACTGGTTAGTCAGTGTTTCCGGGAAACGGTATCGCTTTAATTCGTCTCCCGTCATCACGTGCTTCCTGTCAGTAACCGGCGACCGACATACCGATGGTGATAAAGGTGGAAATAATCGCGAAGCCAAACAGGAACTTCACGTTTTTGGTCATCATGTACATGATGCCGCCGGCGACAACTTCTGCCAGAACCACCCATTTGACGACGCTGGAAGACTTACCAAACGTGCCTTTAACGGTCGCATCCCCGGACTTCATCAGGTCGGTTGCCGTGGTGGTGGCCATCGCAGCATCCGGGAAGAACGCCGCCACAGCAGCAACCGGCAGCGCAACTTTAGCGACTTTCAGGGCTTTCTTTTTATTGAAAACGCGGGACAGAAAAGACGGTTTGGTTTCTTCAGAGACAGCAGTACCCTGAACACTTAATACAGCATTCATATTTATTTCCTTTAAAGAGAATGTATACGTTAGTAGAAAATCACATCTAAACCTGATTTTTTATATCTTTACCTTCCTTCCTCCTCGCTCTGTTCAGAAAAAATATAATTGGGAAAGCGTCTTAGATGATCTTTAAGGCGCATCGCCACTTCCGTTGATTTCGTTCTGCCACTACGGTTTTTGGCACTAACTAAAATTGAGTGCGTAGCGTCATCCAGGTAAACCGAAACCAGGTATTTATTAGCTTTAGTAGGGTATCTGCTTGACACGATGGTCTCCCTCAAGATTCCTTGAATTAAATGATTGCACAGATACCCATAGAAAGTGAAGGGTAGAAACTCCCCTCTTTATTTTACATTTTTTTAACACCTATAATATTGGAACAGTAATCAAGAAAGAAAAATATCTTTTTTGTTTTAAACAAATAAGCTTTGAAATGTTCAAATGAGGCAAAGAACTCAACGATTACGTCACGTGCCCTTTCAACTCTCTTTCTAACAGTTGACGCTGGCAAACCGATGTAATAAGCCGATTCCCTATATGAAAACCCTAAAATAAAAAAAGATAGAGACTCTAGATTTTTGTCAGGAATAATGGAAATTACATTATCGTAGTTGTCATCTTCGCTGGACTCATCTTTAACCACTCTCAGCCTTCCTGTTAACGGCAGGTTAATAAGAAAATTAATCTGCCAGAGAACATAAGAACTCTCTCCGGGAATAAACAATGATTCCATTCGAACTTGAAAGTTGTAATCACCGCACTTAAAATCTTTACATAAAACACATCCCTGACCTAATGCAATGCAGTCAAACTCGAATTGTGAAAGCACATACTCGAGATCAACAAAACCAGCTTGAAATATTCTCTTTTCACTCTCGGCCTTAAAGAAAGAAAATAGTTGCTGAAATGAATCATTGAAATAAATGGGCTCGTGTCGTTCATTCCGTATACAAACTGACACAGGAGAATTGTGATAAAGTGACTTGACACAAGAAATAACATCCCTTACCGATTGACTTAAGCCATCATGGCTACTACGATCCATCGCACACATAGGTGCCTCCTTAGAAGGTTTCTATGGATAGTTGGTGTAGAGAGCTAGTACCTCTCTACACCAATGATTCTCAAATTTTCAATTACACCTAAATTATAAATCCCATTTAACAGAATGTCATCTGATTAGCTTAGATCATTCTTCCAAATATTTACCAATAAGAAGAGCAATAATTCACTCTACAATAAATAAGCCAGCCCAACCAATGATTACATTTATGTTACGTAAAATCTTATACTATTCATCCTCAATCTCACTTTCATTCGGAAAGAATTTTTCCATCACCGCACTTACATCATCCCGTATGTTCTCTATTAACCCTGACCATTCCCACTTTGGATTGCCATTAACATGAGGACTCAGACACTCGATCCCCAGCACCTTATTTACAGTAAACTGAGTTTTAACCATGCTTTCAAGCAGTGCTCTATTGAATGCCATCTGATTAAATCCGGATTCTTTACGTTCCATCTGGGCTTCGTAGACACGTAAACCAAGCTCAAGCAACATAGATGCAATACTTGAATAGCTTATATCTTTCTCTTTCGCACCTTCAGCACGACGCTGAACTGCTATCGCATTAATTTTTTCAGCAACATTGTCATTAACATAAACCTGGATCTTAGCCATAGTCCCTCACAATTATAATCTCGTACAACCCACAAAACTCTAAGAGCTAAAACTACGCATATTGCGCGATTCACAATTAGAGTCACTATGATAGAAATGAAGATTCACTCCACGAATCACTACCCTTTTAGCCACGAATCTAATATAGATTCATGGCACTTGTAAATAAATGTTTTACAAAAAAATAGTCTCTACTGAATCTCATGCAATTCGTTAGTGAATCTATATAGATTCATAGCCGATTCGCATTAACACATTAAATAAATGTACTGCACATTATTTATTTCATAACTCACTGTTTCCAAATAGCAATCTGCAAAATTTTAATTTTGCGTGGGGTGTGGTGATTTTGTGGTGAGGAGTGCATATATGTTGAGTCTCGGTCTTGGATGGGTTAAGGTTATTCCGGGATTTGGCACGGAGGGGAATTCATGAAGGGAGTAGCGTTTGGTATCATCCTGTCTTTAATACCATTGTCATCAATGGCAGCAGACTGCTTTGATATGGCTGGCAGGGATTACAAAATTGATCCGGATCTCCTGCGTGCTATATCATGGCAAGAATCACGATTTAAAATTGATGCGATTGGGCGTAATCCTGTTACGGGTTATGGATCAGGCTTGATGCAAATTGACTCGCAGCATTTCAACGAACTGTCGCGATATGGAATAAAACCGGATCATCTTCTTAGCGATGCTTGTCTTAACATCTACACCGGAGCCTATTATCTGGCTCAGGCGTTTAAAAAGTGGGGCGTTTCGTGGGATGCAGTCGGGGCATACAATGCAGGCTTCAAAAAGACCCCGCGCCAGGCAGCAAGACGTTACGAGTATGCGAAGAAGATCCATTACTACTACACGGCTATCAAAGCAAGCAAACGAACTTCTTCTAAAGATCAGAAAATCGCCATGAACTAAAAAACCTTCTGATATAAGAAGGCTTGAATTTCTTAAAAATCTACGGCATCTATACCTGGATAATAATCGGCATCACTATCAAAATGAAAAAGCAGATACCCGCCCTCCCGGTGCATTAGTATGAGATTTTTGCGTAAAAATTTTGACACCCCACCTCTTTTTAGCGCCAGAAGATGGCGTTTGAAATCATACATCCTTATAACACAACCATAAGGTGTATCATGTATCCACTCTAAGTAACTATCGCAAGTTAGATAATTGGTTGTTGATGAAAGCACCTGAAGAACTCTGATATCACCTTCTTCCATATGTGAAATACTGATACAGACAGCTTTAAATTCAAACATAAGTATTCCCACCATCAAAACGCCGGACAGCTGCCCGGCGCTTATAATTAGCCTTTAAGAGTGCGGAATTTCTCCGCAATTAACCACAATGCCTTATTGAGTTTAACATCACCATCGATTGCTTTTACTGGCCGGGTTGTTGTTCTTTTCCCTTTTTCAGTTCGGCCAGGCAAACCGCCTTTAATCAGATTTTCCTGGACCCTTTGATATGTAGTCCAGATGTCATCTTTTTTATCTTCATAACGGCGCGGATGAATTATCTGTTCAATACTGACCGGAGATTTATTTTCATCTTCATATCGGTAGGTTAATGCAGCTTGTCCAAACAGACGCTGTTCTTCCTTGGTTAATGTAATAGACTTCATGACATCAACGCCTTCAGTTATTTTATCGAAAATTCCCAGAACTTCGTAAGCACCTTCGATAACCCTTCCAACAATATCACCTTTATGAGATACACGAATCTCACCAAACGACGTACCGCACACAAGGCCATTTGTGCATACAAAACGGAACATACCCGGGATCATTTGATAACTGGACGATCCATCATGCGAGTTAAGAAGAATGATTTCGGGTACTTCTGTTCCTTTATTGGCCCCTTCACGGCGAAGTCTTACCATATGCTTAGTATGCCCCCGTTTATCCTCATCCCTTACTCGTGACTGACAGGCAAAAAATGGCTGGAAACCTTCTTCACGTAATTTATCCAGCAGTGTAATAGTTGGAATATAGGTATAGCGATCACTACGTGAATTATGCTTTTCTTCTGAAAACACAGAAGGTACAACCTTGACTAATTCATCGTTAGTCAGTGGGCGTTCCTGACGAATGGATTGAGTAAGTCCAAATCGGGATGCTAAACGCATATTATTCTCCTTCACCTGTTTAATTTTTTAACCATCACCCGTTGAGTTGCCGGGGCCGCGGTTTTGACTTTGTGCGGGGACCTGCTGAACCTGCCCCCTGGATATAACCTTCACCCGTTTGAGAGCCGTTCGCCGCAAGGGCGTAAACGAGCACGGCCCGGTGCAGATGTCCGGGGGTGAGCGGGAAATTTTTTTCGGCCTAATGAAGCGGCAGCGGAATGGCCGGGAAAAATTTATTGCGAAAGGCCCTGCCGTCCCCTGGACAGCAAGACGGGTTGTGCTTGTCTCAGCCCCGGCGAATGGACTCAAACGGGTGATACGGGTACCAGGGGAAAGGAGCAGGCACCCGCCGCAACGACGAAGAGCGCGGGCGCGAAACGGCGTTGCCCCGCAGAGTGCCGGCAGTCCTTCGCCGGCACGGTGAAAGCGGCGCGACCGGGACGGTCGCAGCAAGCGCTGCCGTTGACCTTGACTTCAGACATCAGACACTAGCCGTCAGGCCCGAAACCGCTTGCGGGTTCGGCGGAGCTTACCGCGTCTTTTCGCGGTTAGCGGAGTGTGGCTCGACGACCGGACAGTGTAGCTGGCCGGGAGCCGAAGGTGTCCAGTATGGGTGTGCTTTTAAAGCCTTTAAGGGTTAAAAAGAGACATCACAGCAGAAAGAAGAAGAGAAAGCAGACAGACAGCAGGCAGCAAACAGGGAAGACGCGGAAAGGAAATGCGGGCGGCGCGTTAGCGCGGCCCGGTTTTCCCGGCGCCGCAGGCGCGCGGTCTTTCAGCGCAGTAGGGCAGGTGATCCCCTGCCCTTTCGGTTATTTACGCGGCCTCCTGTATCCCTCGCATAAAGTCCCGCATGGCCCTGAACCGGCGCAGATCGGCCAGTCGTTTTTCAAAACCATTGAGGTAGTAAACCGGGGTATACCTCACCCGCCGGAACTGCATCGTGAGCGTATTGCCCGTCACCACTTCCGCCGCTATCCCGAGCAGTGACATCTGGATGAAGGCCATATCTGCCGCCACCGGATCGATGTCAATGCAGCTGCCGAACATGTGCATGGAGGGGTTGATATCCGCTTCAAGCAGGCACTCTGCATAGGCGATCAGCATTCCGGCAGCCCCTGCCCACCCGTAACATTTACTACTGGTGACAATGGCTTTAGGCGATGATTCCTCTGCATTGTACGCGATTCCTAAATTGTCCATAGGTTACCATTCTAAGTGGTGACATTTTGGTGATATTGTCACCACCCAATACTACTATTCACTGTTGTTAAACCCAACATTCTAGCAAGCGATTACTAGGAGATAATCTCTATGCTCAAATATGCTGCGAAGCAATTTGAGCTAGAGATTTCTGAGAGTTGGTTGTGATTAATTAATCCGATCAAACATTTTTTTAAGGTAGCTGTTCGCACCATCTTCCATGAACAGTACGTGCTTATCTTCCAGCTCCTGTTTCTTCACTTTATCGCCGACGTTAAGCAAATCAGCATATTTTGTTGGTGACAGCACAAAAGCATTCAGTGTCAGGGCGGGCTCGCCAGTTGAAGCCTGCCTGGTTAAGTCTGCCTCAATCTTTTTGATTTCGGTATAAAGCCCTAATTTGGGATGATTCAAATCCATGTGCTTTAAACCTTTTGGATCAACAAAAGAAAGCCATTGCTCACCGCTTGCATCATCCACCAACCAAAGTAGAAAATCAGGATAAAAGTTACCCGCGGTGGCGAAACCAATACCTTTATTTTTTGAGTCGGCATTCCGCAGTAAATATAGGCTCCGCGCGCCAATAGCGTCTCGTCCTATTGGCGAGCCGTAAAATGCCTGCAAATCTTCAATAAACTGAATTTCGCTTGGCGCATCAAACGCCAGTGGGCGCATTTTTAATGGCACTGCGTCTTTATCTTCCAAAGACAACAGTGGATAGAATAAATGCCGGTCAAAGCTGATGGCGACCATATGCGGTGCATTCCATTTGCTGGCTTCCCCCAAGTCACCCTTAGCAACCAGAGCTTTCAGCACTTCCAGTTTCTTCAAATATTCATGACCATCATCACTGTCATCAATTTCGAAGTGGTAGAGCTTGAGCATGGAGCCATGCTCATCATGCATGGGAATCACTTCGTAGAACTGGCCTTCGTAACCGGTTTTCAGTGCCTTATAAAAACGATCGGTGTAATCGCACAGCAAACGAATCAGAATATCTTCTAGGCGTTTGATGTCTGCAAAGCTTCTCGCTTCAAATTCCGGCTTCGGCATATACAAGGTGTACCAGCTTTGGTCTGCCAGACAGAAATCGATTAACCGTTGCTTGTCTAAACGCAAGTTGCTCCAACTACGTTGTTGTTTGAATGCCTGTAGCGCGAGGTAAATTCGGTCAAAATCAAATAATGCAAAATGCGCCTGATTGAGTTTGCCTTCATAGCGCACATTCAATTGCAGTGCTGCACTGCCTTCCGTTGTGCTGATTGCCTCTAATCTTGGGTACAAATCCAATGCGATATGTGGTGTTTTTATCTTACCGTCAAACTCGGCTGGGATTTCGTACAACCAAGGATAGTGGGTACGCTTAAACCCCAACTTTTGGTTGTCTTTGTAGCCATCCTTTAACGCCAGTGTCTTTAATTTTTTGGTCGGCAGGTTTGGCTGAGTCGGGAAGTCTAGCTCGATGATCTCATCACTTGGGGTGATACCTTCTTCCTTCAGATAATCCTTAAATGCCGCCATATAGCTGGCGCGCACACCAAAAATATTCAAGGTTTCCAGCTTATCCAAGTGCAGACCTTTTGGGCGCTGATTTGGCTCGGTACGCTTTAACGAGAAGTCTTTTCCCTTAAGGCGCACGCCACGGCCAAACAGCTGAATGATCTGTGAGCCTTCCCCTTGCCCCATGTTAAGCAGGCCCATGGTGGATACACGCCAGCTGCTCCAGCCTTCAGTAAATTTGCGAGAGCCAATCAGCACATTCAATTTGCTGTCTTTGTTGTTCAGTGTGCCAAATAGTGCACCGCCAAAATCGTCAGCTTCACTGTCGAAGCTTTCCAGCTCCTCTGCAGTTTTATAAAAGCCACTGTCATCACCAATCGAAATCAGCCCAAACGGCTCGGCGTCGCCAACACGCAGTGCCAGCTCGCCTTTACTGTTCTTGATGTTCACCAGCTTTAAACGCTGCCTGGCATTGGCATTGAACAGCTTGTGTAAAATGTCGGTGTATAGGCCATCGATGTTATCGCTAAAGCCCATTAAAGGATTAAAACGCCCTTGGAAGATATTGTTGCCTTTAACGTCCAGCAGTTGCGCCTTGTCATCGACCAACTCTTTAAGCCAAGTTTTTATGGTTTGCTCATCATTCAGGAAGAAACTTAAAAACTGCACGACTTCGAGAATGTCGGAATCTTCACCAGACACCGTATTACCCACAAACACCCAGAGAGGTTTTTCAATATTAAAGTCATTCAGCTTGCCATGATGATTCTGCCAAAGCCAGGTTTGCTGGTAAAAACTCAATAAACAGGCGGTGAAATACTTTTGCGCATTATCGGCTTGTTCGTAAGCCTCGCCATTCATATTTAATATGAGCGATTCTTTGCCATAGCCATCGTCGTAAAAATATTTGTAGGAATAGTCAAACAGAATGCACTTCGCGTAGGTCTCGCGGGTCGCTGTCACGCGCGCTTGGCGCTGCTCCACTTGTGTTAAGACTAACTGCGCTAGTTGTGCGTCATCCAACTTCTTTAATGCCGTTGTCTCAAACAGCGTTTTGGCTTTCTTTTTCAAGAGCTCTTCTTCGGCTTTGGCGACGGTATTACCTTTGGCCACCGCCTGACCAAAAGTCGCCGAGTATTCAAAGGCGAAACCACCGCGCACCAAGGCATCACGGCGTTGCATCCAGGCACCTGCGGCTGTACCGGTGCCGCGGTGGCCTTCATCCACCAGTACCAGGTTATTGCCTTCAAAGGCTTCAACGGCAACCGTTTTATCGCCCATGCTGTCACCAAGCTTGTTGATGTCGATTATCTCGATGGTGCCTTTAAACGTGTTGGTTCGGTTCTTATCGAAGAAGCGACTGAAACTGAAACCTGAAAGTTCTAACTCCTCCAGATGCTGCTTGGATAAACCTTCATTAGGTGTTAGCAGAATAATTTTGTCTGGGTACAGGTTGCTATTGCCGGCCTGGAAATAATGCAAATACTGTTTGATATTCACATGCAATAGCAGGGTTTTACCGCTGCCTGTAGCATTCCAAAACGCAATCTTATTCAAATCGCTAGCGATATAGGGCTGAAATATTTCTGCACCTTGCTCTTTGCTATACGTTGCCAGCTCTTCGTTCAGGCCATCTAGTAAAGCTTGAGGCTTGGTGAAGTACCAATCCAGATAAATTTCAGTAAACAATAACGATAAATACTGGAAGTACTTCATGTTCAGCACATGCCCTTCCAGCTGGTTACGATGTTTGGTGATGGCTTGCCAGTGCTCAACGATATGCAAGTCATAACGGCGTAAATCGGCCTCGGAAATCCAATCTACTTCAAACAGGTTGCGTGTCAGCTCATGGAAGAACAGGGTTTGTCCGTCTTCATCGATGCCTTCGTGCTGATCATCACCCAAGCGCAGCTTGAGTGCGGCCAGCTCATTGCCTTTAAAAAACCGCATCACCCAACGATTGAGCACCAACTCTTGATGAAAGCTCCGTTTCTTTTGCTTTGTCTTTCCTGCTGTTTTTGGAGAGGCCATTAGATATCCTCCTCAGCAAACATACGTTCCAAAAACTCCGGCTCTATTTGGCGTAGCTTTAAGACGCGAGTTTCACCGCCTTCTTCAGCTGTTCGAGTCAGCACGGTTGGGATATTGTGGTCGCCATTGATGTAGACAACATCAAACTCGTTATCGGCCGGGTTAATCTCCAGCTTGTCGCACAGTTTGCTCAGGCCTTCGTAATCGATTTTTTCACAGTCACGCCACAGCACCAAACAGGTTTCACCACTGGGCAAGGTACCAGTCACTGTCACAAACCCGCGATCAGGCTGCGCATCGATATGCTTTACCGTTAAGCCGATCAGGTAGTTAAAGGTTTCCACTAGATCGACTTTTTGTTCTTCAAAGGCGCCAGCGGAATCCACGGCAATTTTCATGGTGTAGTCGAAGGGCTTTTTAAAGTCGTCAGTTGAGAGCAGTGAGCCACGACTTTCGACATCCAGCATATAGTTAAGTAGGTAGTCGTCTTTGAGTTCGGGATTATTATCGAATAGGTCGACTTTTGGTTTTTTCAGTTCCAAATTGTTCAGGGCGTCTTCGTAGCTTTCGAGTTTAATAACTTCAAAAATACTGGAGAGACCTTCGCTGGCATTAACCGGTTTCCCATTTTTCCAAGAGGAGCAAAAATTGACTTTTTGTACCCTCGGTTTTATCAGTGTATCGAAATACTCTCCCTGATCAACAATAATGAATTTTGCCTCAGGGTTTATTTCTCGTCTTATCTCAGAAACTGCTTGTGCTGTCGTTCCTGAACCAGCGAAAAAATCAAGAACTACCTTTTCATTCTGATCCTTTCCGGTACATGCAAGAATTGCATTCTTGACTAGGCCTTTTGCTTTTGGGAAATCAAAGTTTTTTTCACCAAATAAATCTTTAAGATGAGCAGCACCAAAATTTGCTGAAGCGTATTCTTTCTTATCCCACCAAGTTGTAGGAAGAGCGTTAGCATCCATTCTTGTCTTGAAATCAATGCTAATTTCTCCATCAATGTTCCTTCGGACACGATACTCGTCATATTCCGTCGCAACCCTCACATTCCCTCTTTGCCAGTTTTTTTCAATTTTAACGCCATCTTCAAACTTGTCGGGATATACTAAAACTTCTCCGGCGGCAATATCCTCTAGAACGTCATAGCATTGGCTTAAATCATTCCACGACATTTTAGGTACGCGTATCTGATCTTTCTCGGTTACCACAATAGGGTAGTAAAGTTTCGGCCTATCAGAACGTTTATCATTGCTTCCCGCACGAATAAAGTTCATCCAAGCATATCGGCCTAGATCATCTTCTAAAGGATAACGATCGAGTTTTGCATCGTCATATCCGATTGAGGCCGGTTGAGAATCGCTTGAGTTTCCATAAAAAAGCGCATATTCATGAACTGGCGAAAATTTCCCCTTTGTTTTTCTACTTTGCGGATTGACTTTTACCACTCCAACACCTGCCTCCTTTGGAAACAGGCTGCTCATTAACAAGCGCAAAGGCGAGACTTCCTCATCATCAATGGCGACGGATATCAGTGTGTTAGGCTTCATCAGTCTATTTGCAACTTCCAGCCGACTTTCCATAAAGCTGAGCCAACTGGAATCTTTAAAGTCATTTTTGTAAAGAATCGCAGATGCGTCCGTGTTGTAGGGCGGATCAATATAAATTGCATCGATACTATTCTTGTACTTTCCTTCGAGAAACCTCAGCGCTTGAAAATTATCACCACTAATTAATGTGCCGTTTATCTTTTGGCTTAAGTTGTCAATTTGGTTTAGTAGTAAATTCTTGAAATCATCGTCAAACAGAGAAGTATCTATCGTTAGACCTTTGGATTTTGCAAGAACATCTGCCTTAATATTACCTCCGGAAATTACCCCAAGTCTTTTCCACTGCGCTATTTGCCTTTCATTCTGGCATACAGTTTCAAGCTGATCGCTTTCTAAGTAATCCACTGAGATCAAGTAATCCTTTTGTGCTATAAACTTCTTCTTCGTCCACAGCTTCTTCTGAAAATCCTCCAGCTGCGCCAGAAATTTAATCAAGTCCAACGCAATACTGCGTAAGCACTGGATCATGCGCAGGTTCTTTTCAATATCGCTAAAGGTTTCGGCATTCTGCACATCATCTAAGTGCATGACTTCGTTTTTAATATAAAAATCCAGTTCGCCACGCAGGAACTTACCGAGGTTTTTATGAATAAAATAGTCGGCGGTATTTTTAGTTGTGTAGTTGGTTAAGTGCTTTTCAAGCAGTGTGCGCTTGGGGTTCTTTTCCGTCGGCTCACGCTTGCTTAAGTTCAGCCAACGGCTGGCGACAGAGCTAGCGGCTAACACCGCTTTAACCGCCGATGAGACCAAACTATCTTGCTTGCTGCCTTTTGGCATGGCCTTGTATTCAAAACGGATAATCAGCTCTTTGGTTTCGTTGCCATTGGTGTCTTTGTTTGTGATTTCTTCAATCGGCAAAATCTCATCATCGTACTCATCGCCTTCGTCATCAATGCGGGTAATGATCTTCTGCTCAGCCAATACAAAGCGACGCTCTTTGTCATTATCTTTTCGGTTGTCTTTAGCGGTGTCGGCGGCCACTAGGCGGAAATGCACCACACGGCCATCTTCTAATTTGAACGAGTAATTAGAGAAATTTTCGCCACTTTTGATGTAGTACTGATCTTTATTGGCCCAGTGCAGCATGACTTCTTCGCCGGCATAGGGAATGGCGTAGGTGTCACCTTTGTAGCGACGCTGGCTGATAAAATCACCGTTGTCGTAATACCTGGAGAAGAAGGTCAGCAAGTGGCTGAACACGGCGTTTTCATGTTCGGCATTGCCGCCACTGGCTTGTGTAATTTTGGCCTTGATCTCTTGCACTTTTGGCACTGAATCGGCAGGTACACCTAGCGCTTGCGCCCCTTGCTCAGCTTTTTTCAGTTCTTCTTTTAATTGATTGATGTTAGCCGCATTGCCAGATGCAAGCGCCTGTTCAACTTTTCCCTTGAGGCGTTTTTCCAGATATTCATTGATCTCATCGGCGCGCGCATTAAGGATGCGATAAACACCAAAATCCAGTTCGGGGCGATCGATCTGGAATACTTCCCTGAGTTTGGTGACTAGCTCGTTAAACTTGCTCATATTTGTTCCTATATTGAAATACTTAAAATTCTGTCGTTATTCGTCGGCATGGGTTTAAGCAACTTGCCAGCGAATGGTAAATAAGTGTTCTGTTTCAGTGGTTTGCGTGAGCCGTTCTTGTAGCGCTTCAATGAGCTCATCGCGCTTGGCCATGATTTCATCTTCCACATCAAAAACTTGCTGACGTTGACGCCGTTGTTGGCGCTCTAGGTTGCGCAACTGATTTTGCAGATCGGACTGTTCTTCCAGAGTTGGTGCCTTGCGGGCGTCGCGCTTCACTTGGGCGATTTTGGCTTTGGTGTCTCTTAACGCCTCTTCACTGGCCAGCAGTTTGTCATCAGCCCATCGCTCCAGCTTTTCCCGTTCAGCATTAAACAGGCGCTGGTTTTCCTCTATAAATTGCGCCAGGCTTGCTTCAATGCGCCGTTGTTGATTGTTGGCTAATAACGGCGGTGGTTCGGCGAGTGTTGTGTTACTCGATTTTTTGGCTTGAACAGAAAATAGTTTCTCACAGGCTTCTTGATCCAACGATTTGCCATCATCGGTGATTGCTGTAAACAACAAACTTTCTACCGTGTCCAAAGCACTCACAGTGAGTTTGTCGAGGCGTAGCCAGCCAGATTTTCCAACTAGATCGGCAATGACACTTAATTTGGTTTCATGGCCTGCATAGTCAAAGACCAACTCCGCCACTGGAGTGGTGTTGGCTTTGGCGGTATCCAGCGACCATTCCCCTAACGGGTGGTTCAGGCGGTAAGCATGCGCCATAAAATCCTGTTGCCGCTGCTGGTTTTGCTTCGCTCGAACCAGTTGATAACGGCCGGTAGGTGCATTGAAAATGGGCGATTGTATTAGTGCGAAACTGTAATTGTGTTCATCAAACTGGGCTTTCGCTCCCAATTTGTTGGCAATTTCTCTATCGTCTTTTTTACCACCAAGGGCAAAACGGGTGACGCCCCAAAACCAAAGGCTAACTTTGTCGAGACGTGCCTGGGTGGCATCCAACTGAAGTTTAAGTTTGTAGTGAACGTCCTCATCGAAGTGCTCCATCAGCTGGCTTTGAGTTTGTTTGAGCTTGTCGTTAATGTCTGTTTCTAGCTCTTTTTGAAGTTCTTCAAACGCCGACTCAATCTCCTCCGGTTTACGGCAGGTGTCGTAGATGCGGGCGATACGTTTTTCAAAATCAATACCGGATTCGATTCGCCCTAACACTTCATCTGATGCACCAAAAACACCAGAAAATAATTGAAACTTTTCAGTGAGCAGTTCAAGCACTCGCTGATCGGCTTGGTTGCGAGTATTTAGGAAGTTAATGACAACGACATCATGCTTTTGCCCATAGCGATGGCAGCGACCAATTCGTTGCTCGACGCGTTGGGGGTTCCAAGGTAAGTCGTAGTTGATCAGCAATGCACAAAATTGCAGGTTTACACCTTCGGCGGCCGCTTCAGTGGCAATCATAATTTCAGCGCGCTCGCGGAACTCGTCAATTAGAGCAGTGCGCTTGTCGACTTGCGCGGAGCCCGTAATACGGTCACTACCCTGATATTGCTGCAACCAGAGTTGGTAAATTTCGTTGGTTTCAGCGCCGGTATTTGTGCCGCTGAAGGTGACGATTTTGCCTTGATAGCCATGACTTGAGAGATAGTCTGACAAAAACTGCTGAGTACGCTTGGATTCGGTAAATATAATGGCTTTTCGCGGACCATTGTGTTCTGCCATTTTGGCAAAGCCTAAATCTAGCGCAGTGAGCAGCGCTTCCGCTTTGGTATCAGTCGTTAAGGATTGGGCTTGCTGAATGAATGATTCGATTTCTGCGATTTCTGCCTGCAATTCTTCAGCTTCATCTCGTCCATTGTGGTTCACAGCATCGGTTTGAGTATCTTGACCATTTGATTCATATTCTAACAGTTCATCCTCAACATCCAGATATTCGTCTTCAATCTCTTCTTGCTCAATAAGTCGGGCCACCAACTTTTCATCACTAAGATCGTTGTCTGAAAGGTCATCTCCATTCAATTTTTTATGTAGGCGTTCGAGTATGGTTTGCAATGTCCCAGTGATAGCATAAGGGCTAGAAGCCAGCAGCTTTCGCAATATCAAGCCGGTTAGGTGCCTCTGGCGCTTAGGTAGCGCAAATGATATTTCACGCTGCAAAAAGGCAGAGATGCGTTCATAAAGGTCTTGCTCTGCGTCTGTAGGTTTAAATGGCTGAGTGACGGCTTGACGTTTGGTGTAAGGCACGTACTCTAGCACTTGGCTACGTAAAGTGCGCTTGACAAAACCTGCTAATCGCTGCTTCAGTTCATCTGTGTCGCTTTCACTATGAATAAACTGTTTCCGAAATGCCTTTTCATCGCCAAACAAATGTTCGTCGAGCAGCGTCGAAAGACCATACAATTCCATCAATGAATTTTGCAGTGGCGTCGCAGTTAGCAACACTTTGCGTCGACCATTAAATGCCAACTTTAGCGCTTGCCCCATGCGATTGCTCGCTCGATGGGCGTTCCTTAGTTTGTGGGCTTCGTCAATCGCGACGAGATCCCAAGGAACCGTCACTAAGTCGTCGGCTAATTTGGCGGCAAAATGGTAAGACATAATTATTAACTTTTTGCCTGCAGTATTCGCAAGATACGTTCTTGGCGAAAGCCCACTTGACTTTATCGCAGCTGCGTCCAGCACAGTACTGGGTAGTGCAAATTTTTCAGCCAGCTCCTGTGCCCACTGTTTACGCAATGCGGCCGGGCAAACGATCACCAAGCGACGTCGGCGTTCCGCCCAGTGCTGACAAAAGACGAGAGCGGCCTCAATGGTTTTACCAAGACCGACTTCATCTGCCAGCAACACACCTTGCTGTAAGGGGTTTCGCAATGCAAAAAGTGCCGCTTCAATCTGATGAGGATTCAAATCTACTGTTGCGTCGAACAGGGATTGTGAGAGTCGATCTACACTGTCCGCCGAGTGAAGGCACGTGAGCTCGTGAGCGTAGTATTTTGCGTGGTACTCAGTGATCTGCATCCCTTAATTCCTCTCCTTTGGTCTTAATTCCCTGAGTCTGAAGCTCTAGCAGATCGCCAATGCCACAGCCGAACAATAGACAGAGTTTTTCTATCGTGTCCAAATCCACTTTTTGAGCAGTCTCTTTATAGAGCAAAGTTACCGTAGCACGGCTGAGTCCTGTTTCTCTGGCAACGTCAGCAATACGCATCTTGTGTTCACCCATCATTCGGGCGAGATGGCAGCGGATCATGGCTGTGCCTCTTGTTGTGAATGTCGATATTGGTCAGAAGCATACCATTATCTATGAATTTGCATAGCATTTTGCAAGTTGCGATTACATTGTGCACAGCTAGGCTGGTATTAGAGATGGTTAAACCCATTTATGTGAACTTAACGTAAATGGCCTACCACCACCGCACTAGTTCCCGGACAGGGACATCGTAAAAATTTTGTGTGAATCGCCACGGGTTTAACAGACACCTCGGAGTCATTTAAGATGGCTTAAAGAG
>OKKJ01000073.1_pt1 | contig 36120 bp, 33 predicted proteins | sample 1610651 | NCBI WGS metagenome assembly OKKJ01 (sample SAMN04436671, study PRJEB24849) | human gut metagenome | biome: human gut; feature: NICU; material: stool | host: Homo sapiens | place: USA: Saint Louis, MO | collected 2010-07-05 | reverse complement strand
GCCGCGTAGCCGGCGACATCGCGACGGTGGCCCCAGGAGGAGTCAAAGTCGACGATGTACATACGACGGGTACGGGATATTGGGAAGTAAAAATTACACGTGAAAACGGGAAAGTTGAATTTTATGAGTGTTCTTTTTTAAAAAATGCAAGAAAATTATCCGAGTTTGTAAGGTGTATGCTCGAAGAAAACAATTTGATGCTTTTGGACGGTAATTTTTGCATGGACAGAATAGAAGAAATAACGTTGAGTTACAGCAGAATGGCAGAAGTACCTTTCTTTGATGCGACCGAACATATTGAGCGAAAATATTCCGAATATTTGACAATAAACGGAAAAACAAAAACAATTGAATTTTCAAGAGAATTTGAAAACGGAAACAAAGTTTATCACAAATATGAAGTCGGGGAATGCATAGATATTTTGCTGAGTTATTTTGAAAACAATAGAGTTTTTGAACGTATGGAATTGGAAGAAGTCGATTTATGTTCATCTATAAGTATGGAAGAAGAGATTGATGCAGGTTTACCTGTAAGTGAAGAGTCGTACTACAGTCTTACGATATATTATGAAAACGATAAAGAAAAAGAACTTGGTGGAATCTTCGATTTCATAGGTTTGCCGGATAATTATGACGAGTTTATCAATGCGGTTTCCGATTTTTTGAAAATTTACAATGAGGGTGACATTTTCGATAAAAAATTTTATTACAAAGGAAAAGGTTGCAAGGGTAAATACATGTTTGCAAGCGTGGTATTTCCGGGAACTGTGAAAAGCTACTATTACCTGACGGAAGACGAAAGCATAGAAGTCGGTGACTATGTAATAGTTCCGGTAGGGCCTGAAAATGAAAGAAAAATAGTGCAAGTGGTAAATATAGAATACTTCGAAAAATACGATGCACCTTATCCGGTAGATAAAATAAAAAGAATAATAAAAAAATGCTACGTGTAAGAAATTTTTTACAAGTTTGAATATAAATAAAAAGTAAAAAGAGAAATGAAAGATAAAAACAATTCATTTCTCTTTTTTATTGAAAAGATAAAGCATGTATTTTTCAGCAAGTAGAAAAATTGTTTTAAGGGCATTTTTCAATTTTCAATTATTTACCATGATATAATGAAATAAATATTTGTTCGATAAAGGAGCAGTTTATGAAGTTTTTGATGACCGATTTTTTTACCGGACGTGTTTTAGGAATTTGCCGATTTTTTATTTCTTTCGTACTTACGATTTTAATATTTCTTACGGTATTTTTCCGTGTGTATATTTCTGCGGACGGTGCTTTGTGGAGTACTGTTTTTCCGATTTTTTGGCAGGCAATTCTCATGTCGCTTTCCTGCACTTTCTTTTCTTCGATATTTTTGAGGATTTTGTCGGAGCGGTTTAAGTTCAATCGTTTCGTGTGTGATTTTTTGAATGTACCGATTGCGGCTCTTCTTTATTTTTACTTTATAAATATGCCGCTCAACGATTATCTTCTTATGTATACATCGGGCGGTGCGGCAACTGTTTTTTTCGTATCCGTATTTTTGCTTTGGACTTATGAAAACGGAAAAGTTTTATTCAGATTTGTTTTTAAATCTTTTTGGAAAGCTTTCGGTATTTCATTACTCGCTTTCGTTTCGGGATTTATCTGTTTGCAAGGATTGAAAAATCTTTTGTTTGCAAATCTTTCCGATAATTGGATTGCAGTTTTATTTACATTTGCATTCGGCGTACTTTTTGCGAATTTGTTTTTGTCGTACTTGCCTCGTTTTGATGTGGAGTTACATGAGGAAAATTCCCTTTTGTGGCTTTTGAAACGCATTTTATTTCCCGTATACATAATTCATATGGTTATTTTGTACGGATACATTGCAAAGATTGCTTATTTACAAGAAATGCCGATCGGTGTGATGAACGGTTACGCTTTGTTTGCAACTGTATTTTATGCATTGTTTTATTTTTCTCTGCATCGGGAGAATAACGACAGAATTCGTATGCTTCTTCGTGTCGGAGGAGCATTGATGATTCCGATATTTATCGTTCAGGCGGCAGGTTTGTATATACGTATTTTTTCTTACGGACTTACTTCGATGCGTTATATTTCCATAGCCTGTATGATTTTCGGGATTTGTGTTGCGCTTTCCGGAATTTTCGGAATTTTTGCGAGAAAACTTTTGCCGGCGGCAATTGTTATCGTTCTTTTTTCAACTTTGACTCCTCTCAATTTGATTGATGTACCTGCCTATGATCAGGGAATGCGTTTGAAGTTTGTTGTTGAAAAGTACGGTATCGTAAAAAATGGAACCGTTTCGGTGCCGATGAATATTACAAGTGAAGATGAAAAAATTTTGAAAAGTTCCTTTTCGTACCTTTCGGGAAATGAAGGTGCATGGCGCTTTCCATGTGTTAAGACATTGAGTGAAAGTGCGGCTTTTCGTGAATTTATATATTCCGAAAAAGAGGACGGAAAATTGAATTTGACTCACACTTGGAATACGATTTCCGTTTCCGGTTACAATCGTATGTATATGTTTGATGAATATTTGAAGAATAATGTTTTGAGCATTGAAACCGAGAGCGGTACTTATAATGTGGACATAAATAAATATTTGGAAGAAGCGGATAAAGTAAAAAACAAAAATATTGAAGAGCGCATGATTTATAAAGTTGATGAAAAACATGTTTTGTATTTTTCGGATGTTTATGTAGATAAAAGTGAAGATATAAAAATTCATGTAAGCGGATTTTTGCTTGAAAAACAGTTGGAGGCGTTATGAAGTTTATTCATACTGCAGATTGGCACATAGGTAAATTGTTTTACGGCGAGTATTTGACGGAAGAACAGGAGTGGATTTTGAAAAACCGATTTCTCCCTCTTGTAGATGATGAAAAGCCCGATGTTGTTTTGCTTGCCGGTGATGTTTACGATCGCTCGGTTCCGCCGTCTGAAGCGGTGGAGCTTTTGGACGAGATGATTTATGAAATAGTCGGTCGGCGCAAAATACCGTTCATAGTTATAAGCGGTAACCACGATTCATCTCAGCGTCTGTCTTTCGGCGGACGTTTGATGGAAAGTGGAGGACTTTTCATGGTCGGAGATATAAAACGCAGCGTAAAACCGATTGTATTGGAAGATGAGTGGGGTGCGGTGGCTTTTGCACCCATTCCATATGCCGAACCGGGGACGGTACGTACCGTTATGAAAGATGAAACGGTAAAAACACATGAAGAGGCTGTGCTTTCACTTTCAAATTACTTACTTTCAAAGATAGATAAAAATATAAGAAAAATTGCAATAACTCACGAGTTTGTCGCCGGAGGAAGTACAAGCGACTCCGAACGTCCTTTGTCAATCGGCGGTACGGATTTGATTCGTGCGGAAATTTTCAAACCTTACAATTATACGGCACTCGGACATTTGCATTCTCCGCAGCGTGCAGGTTTTGACAATGTACGCTACAGCGGAAGTCTTTTGAAGTATTCATTCAGTGAAGTTACGCAAAAGAAAGGTGTTATTGTAGGAGAACTTTCAAAAGACGGAGAAGTAAAGACAAAATTCGTACCTTTGAAACCTCGCCGTGATGTACGAATTATAAGCGGACTGTTTGAAGATTTGATGAAAAACGAATCTTTATTTACAGATGATTTTCTGCAAATCGAACTTACAAATGACGGACCTGTTATAGATGCAATGGCAAGACTTCGCACTCATTTTCCGTACGTAATGGCATTGCAGACGAAAAAACGTGTACAAACGGGTGAAGGAGCAAGGAATTTCGATTTCAAAAAAAGAGTAAATCCTATTGATATGATGAAAACATTTGTAGATGAATTTCGTGATGAGCCGATGAATAAAACGGAAGCGGAATACATGCAAAAAATTTTTGAAGAATTGAAAGGAGGAGAATTTGATTGAAACCGATTAGATTGAAAATGTGCGCATTCGGACCGTATGCGGACGAGCAGGAGCTGGATTTCACTTTACTCGGAAATCAAAAACTCTTCTTGATTTGCGGACAGACGGGTGCCGGTAAAACTACTATACTCGATGCCATGTGCTATGCGCTTTACGGAAAAACGGGAGGCGGATTGCGAAACGGTGAAACTATGCGAAGCAGTTATGCCGATTTGGATACCGAAACGAAAGTCGAATTCGATTTTGCGATAGGAAATGAATTTTATCGTGTAATCAGAAAACCCACACAGGAACACGCAAGAAAAAAAGGTGATTTGAATAAATCCGTTACACGACAAGGTAAAGCGGAACTTTTTGAAATAGACGACAAAGGAAATGAAATAAAACTTATAGCAGCAAAAGGTGTAGATTACCATATAGAAAAACTTATCGGAGTAGGTGTGGATCAGTTCAGACAGATAATACTTCTGCCGCAAGGTGATTTCAGAAAACTTTTACTTGCAGACTCGAAAGAAAGACAAGGCATAATGCAGCAACTTTTCAAAACGCAAATGTATGCTTCCGTGGAAAATCTGCTGAAAAAGAAATATCGTGAAATCGAGAAATTTTACGAAGAAGACAAAATCAGGTACAATACGATACTTGCAAATTGTGATGTCGAAAATGAAGAGGAATTGAAAGCAAAAGAAAAAAATGCGTCAACCGAACTTGAAAATGAAAGTGAAAAGTTGAAAATTGCAAATGAAAAGCAACAAGAATTCACAAAAATATATGATCGGGAAAAAAGCATATATGACGCATACATGCGAATAAATGAAATTGAAAAAGAAGAAAAAATTTTAAAATTGAAAGAGCCGGACATGAAAAAACTTTTTTCCGACATGGAAAAAGTAAAACGTGCATCGCATTTGAAAGAAGCATTTCAATTAATAGAAGAAATAAAAACGGAAGGCGTGGAAAAGAAAAAACTTTTTGATGAGAAATACGGAATATATGAAAAAGCATATAATTCGGAAAAGGAAATTTATAAAGAAAAAGAATTTTTGGATAAAGAAGAAGAGCAACATAATAAAAACGTACAAGAGCTTCTTTTGCTTAAAAATATACGACCTTTGGCACAGGGGTACAGTGAATCCGTTTTGAAATGCAATTTTTTGAAAAACGAATTGGAAAAACAGGAAAAAATACTTGAAGAAATAAAAATAAAAATAAAGCTGGCGGAAGAAACAAGTTTGAACAAAAAAAAGACCGCTGCCGCACTTCAGGAAGTTTTTCTGAAAGGGCAATCGGCATACTTGGCATCGCATTTGAAAGACGGAAGTCCTTGTCCTGTATGCGGCTCGACCGAGCATCCGTTGCCGGCACACAGCAATGAATTGTTGCCGGATAAAAAAGATGTGGACAGAGCATCAAGTAAAGCGGAACAAGCAATGAAAAACGAAAAAGACTTGAAAGAAAAAGCGGACAAACAATTGACGGATAAAATAAATCCTCTGAAACTTCAACTTGTGAAAGCTCAAGAAGTTTTAATTCAAACGGAAAATCAAGTAGAAGAAAAGTATAGAAATATAGAAGAACTCGACAAAAAAATAGAAAATTCGGAAAAAGCAAATAAACATTACGAAGAAAGATACAAACACGTAGAAGAAGAATTGAAAAAAACATCGGAAATCACGGCATCTTTGAAAGGTGAACTTGCACGACTTGATGAAGAAGTGAAATCTTTAAGAGTAAAATACGAAGACAGAAGAAACGAACTTGAGGCAAGGTCGAAGGAAGAAGGATTTGCAGACAGAAAAGAAAGTGCCGAATATTTCAAACGTGTAAACGAACTTTCGAAAATGGAAAAAGAATATACCGAATATATATCGTTGTGCAAAGCGATAAGCAAAAGACTTGAAAAAGAACACAACTATATCGGAGAAAAAACTTGTCCGGATATGGAAACTCTCGAAAAGAAACGCAACGAATTGCTTGCCGATGTAAAAGAAGCAACGGTAAAAGAAGAACGTCTGAAAGGTATAATTTCACAATACGGAAAAGCAAAAAAAGAACTGGATATACTTGCAAAACATGGAAAGGAACTTGATGAAAAGTACAAACTCGTAGGAGGACTTTCCGAATTGGTAAGCGGAAAAGAAACGGGAATAAATCTGGAACGTTTCGTTTTGGGTGCATTGCTTGATGAAGTTACACAAAAAGCGAATGTAAGATTGGACACGATGAGCGGAGGAAGATACGAACTGAACAGACGCTTGGGCGACAGACTCGATGCGAGAAAAACCGCAGGGTTGGATCTCGAAGTATTCGACAGCTATACGGGTAAAGCACGACCGGCATCGACACTTTCGGGCGGAGAAACATTTTTGGCATCTATGTCGCTGGCATTGGGACTTGCAGATGTAGTTCAAGAATACTCCGGCGGAATAAAACTCGATGCGATGTTCATAGATGAAGGATTCGGCACACTCGACTCGGAATCTTTGGACCTGTCATTAAAAACTTTGACAACCGTCGACGAAAACGAAGAAAGTCCACGCCTTGTAGGTATAATTTCCCATGTGGAAGGACTTGAAGAAAGAATACCGGCAAAATTGCGTGTAGACAAAACAAAAAAAGGCAGTCGCGCATATTTTGATATTGCATAATAAAATCTCAGAGTGTAAAATAGTAAAGCTGAAAACAGAGAGAAAAAAAGGAGTTGATAAAAATGATAAATTTGCGTTACGTAGAACCTGAAGATTCGGAAATATTGAGAGACATATACTCCTACTATGTAGAAAATACTTGCATTACAACGGAATGCACACTTCCCGATGAATACGCATTTCAAAAAAGAGTGGAAAAAATTTCAAGCAAGTATCCCTATATAGTGGCGGAAAGAGACGGACACATAGTAGGATACATTTACGCATCGCCGCTTGTAGAACGTGAAGCGATAAATCACTGTGTACAAATTTCAATTTACGTAAGACATGGACTCGGAAGAAGCGGAGTAGGTAAAAGAATGTACCGTGCAATTGAATCCGTGCTGAGCCGCATGGGAATCACAAATATGTATGCACGTGTAGCTGTACCGAAAATTGAAAACGAATATTTAACCAGAAACAGTTTGCAATTTCATGAATACATGGGATTTACAAAAGTAGGATTTTTGGAAAAAAGCGGATACAAATTTCATCAATGGTTCGACCTGGCGATAATGGAAAAATTCATCGCACACCACAGAGACAGAGCCGAAGAGGTAAGATTTTTCGATAAATATCCGAAACCGTCAATTGAAGAATAGACGAAAAGCAATTCGATATAAAAAAGTCGGATTGCTTTTATATTTAAAAAATTCAAGTCATAATTAAAAATTATGTGCAGTATGCTATAATTAATCAGAAATACCGAAAGAAGGTGTATTCCGTGGCAAGGCGTAAAGGTCGGAAAGAGTGGAACATAATAACGGAAAAAGGTTGGATGTCTATTTTGGGAAATACCGAAGTGATTTCCGATTTGATGATGCAAATATTTTTTTCGTTATATCGCTCACCGAACTATACGGACAACGCCAAACAAATTGCACATAAATTACATACCGAATATCGTGCATTGAATGCGGCGGTAGGTTGGGCAGGTAATAAAATAAAAAAATTGTGCAAAGAAAAAAAGATTGAAACCTGTTCTACAAGCGAAAAAGTTTTTTTGAAAATGGCACCTTGGGAATATGTTTTCAACGGAAAAGAAGATGAAGACGGAACATATTTATGGATACTTAAAGAGAATGCGGTACGGGCATTTCGTGAATTGGAAGAATCGGGATATATAAACTATATAGGACTTGAAGAAATTTTATCCGAAGACATTTCTTCCTTCGGAGTGGAAGGAAATTTATTTTCTCAAACATCCGAAACGACAGTAAAAAATATAAAAGAATATATAGAAAGTGAAAGAAAATTTGAAAGAAAATCCTTGACGGAAAATTCACAATGTACGGTATGCGGAATAAAAAGGCTCTCACTTCTTCGCATGGAACCTTACGGGAAAAGTGATAAAAAACACAAAGGTTTATGTTTCTGTCCGACACATGCAGCTTTGTTTTCGGCACATTTGATATCATTTAACAAAGACGGAAAACTTATAATTTCCGAGAAAATAGACGAAGAAGAACGTAAAATTCTCAAAATTGAAAACGGAATGCCGGCAAAAATGCCGTTCAGCAACAGAAGAATGCAATTACATCGTAAAAAATTTAATCAGGAAAGCAGGGAAACGAAATGATTTTATCGGGTAAAGAAATAGTAAGACACTTGGGAAATGAAATTGAAATAAAACCTTTCGATCCGTCAAGAGTAAATCCCAACAGTTACAACCTTACATTGTCGGATGAACTCATGGTATATGACAATTATGAACTCGACATGAAAAAGAAAAATGTCGGTATATTGATAAAAATACCTAAAGAAGGATACCTTCTTGAACCGAATAAATTATACTTGGGAAGAACACATGAGTTCACACGAACGGAATGTTTCGTTCCGATGCTTGAAGGAAGATCCTCTATAGGACGTTTGGGACTTTTTATTCACGTGACGGCGGGATTCGGAGATGTAGGATTTGCCGGTTATTGGACACTTGAAATGTTTTGCGTTCAACCGATAAGAATATATGCCGGAGTGGAAATTTGTCAGATATATTTCCATACCGTTTTAGGTGAAGCGGACAAGTACACAAGCGGAAAATATCAAAATAATAAAGGAATCCAACCCAGCCTACTTTACAAAGACTTTGAGAAGTAGTATAATCAAAAATAACTTAATAAAAAAAGCGATGAAGCTACAGAATTGTATGTGCGCATACAGTCTGTAGCTTTTTTTGTAAAAAGGAGGAAATATTATGAAGCGTTGGATGAAACGTTTGGCAGCGGTCACAGCTGTTTGTCTGGCAGGTACGATTATTTTGACAGGATGCAGCGGTGACAAGAATTTTATTAATATTGCTACCGGCGGTACTGCAGGTACATACTATCCGCTCGGCGGTGCATTGGCCGAATTGATGAATAAAAACATTGAAAACATGAATGCATCTGCACAGTCCACAGGAGCTTCCGTTGCAAATATAAATATGCTTAAAGACGGATCTGTAGATGTGGCATTCGTACAGAATGATATTTCCTACTATGCGGTAAACGGATTGGAAATGTTCAAAGACAACAAAGTGGAAAATTTGAAAGGTCTTGCGGCATTGTATCCGGAAACAATTCAATTTGTAACTACCGAAGGATCGGGAATTCGTTCAATAGCGGATTTGAAAGGTAAAAAAGTTGCGGTCGGTGCATCGGGATCGGGTGCCGAAGCAAATGCAAGACAAATTCTTGCGGCATACGGAATTACATATGACGACATAGATGAACAATATTTGTCATTCGGTGAAGCTTCCGATGCGTTGAAAGACGGAAACGTAGATGCAGGAGTTGTAGTTGCGGGCTTCCCGACAGCGGCAATTCAAGACTTGTCCGCAAGCAAATCGATAAGAATTATTCCTTTGGATGAATCTATAATAGACAATCTTATTAAGAAATATCCGTACTACACACAGATGATTATTCCGGCAGGCACATATTCAAATCAGAATGAAGACGTTGTAACGTTATCGGTAAAATGTCTCTTGGTAACCACGGATAAAATGGAAAAATCATTGGGTGAAAAGATTGTAAAAGTAATTTATGAAAATCTCGATCGTATGAAAGCGGCACATGCTGTAGGACAATACATAAGCAAAGCTACCGGAATGGAAGGTATGTCTATTCCTATGAACGAAGGAGCAAAAAAGTTTTTTGAAGAATAATACGAGGTGAACGACATTTGTCGGTAAATATGGAGAGCTTTCGGCGTATTTCAAAAAGTAAAAAAACAATAGCGATTATATGTCTGATAATTCTTGCAATTGCAGCTTACTTTTTAAATCAAAAATACATAGTAGGTAAATCCGAAAAAGGTATTTTGTTTGTAAAACGTGCATACGCCGGAATGCCTCTTGTACTTGAGTACAGACATTCGGTACAAAGAACGATGATTTATGAAAATTTGGAAATTGACGACAATGTAAACGGACTCGTTTTGAAATCTACAAAGTATCAATCATATGGAGCCGGACTTCCGTTTTTACAAACGGACGGTCACTTCAGAAAAGAAAAAGATTGGTTTGTTCTAGATTCCATAAATCGTAAATATCCCGTACTTTCAATTCGTAACGGAGTAATAAATGAGGAAAAAGTTCATGTAGGTAATTCCGTATACAACTTGAAAGATGAAATGCCGATAGGGACGAAATTGGATATTTGTGTAGTACCGTTGTACAAAGTTTGTTTTTTATAATGATAAGGAGTTGAATCAATTGGCTGACTTGGATACAAATGCAAAAAAGATCAATAAAAAGGGGAAAGATTTGCAAGAGACTTTGAAAGAGCTTGATAAAGAATCCAACTTTGCGGAATATTCAGGTATCTGGGCAAAGCTGATTGCGTTAATTTGTATAGTCTTTTCGTTATTTCAGATTTATACCGGACTTTTCGGAGTTTTGGACGCAATGATTCAACGTTGCATTCACTTGTCATTCGGTATAGCATTGGTATTTTTGCTCAATCCTACAAAAAGATCTTGGGTGAAAAAAGGACGGATACACTTACTTGATTTGGGACTTGCAATATTATCCGTTGTACCGTCATGCTATATTCTCGTTCAATACAAGAGCTTGATTTTGAGAGCAGGTACAGTTACTCCTTTGGATGCGGTTATGGGAGTGCTTGGACTTGTTATGGTTATTGAAGCCGCAAGACGTATTGTAGGTATGCCTATAGTGTGCGTTGTGCTTGCTTTCATGGCATATGGATTTTTAGGTCCCTACATGCCGGGCGCATTGGCACACAGAGGTTTGACAATAAATCAGATGGTCGGACATCTTTTCTTTACTACTGAAGGGGTATTCGGCATTCCTATGGGAGTTTCCTCTACATTTATATTTCTGTTTATTTTATTCGGTGCTTATCTTGAAAAAACGGGACTCGGAAAATTTTTCATAGATATAGCAAATGCAATTGCAGGCTGGGCATCCGGCGGACCGGCAAAAGTTGCTGTGCTTTCAAGCGCACTTGAAGGTACAATCTCGGGAAGTTCGGTAGCAAATGTTGTCGGTAGCGGTGCATTTACCATTCCCATGATGAAAAAATTGGGATATGAAAAAAACTTCGCCGGAGCGGTGGAAGCTGCGGCATCTACCGGCGGACAGATTATGCCTCCTATTATGGGTGCGGCGGCATTCCTTATGGCGGAATTTGTGGGTATTCCGTACATGGAAGTGGTAAAAGCCGCAATCGTACCGGCAATTTTATACTTCATTGGAGTATTTTTGGGAGTTCATTTTGAAGCGAAAAGAAATAATTTGAAAGGTACACCGAGAAGTCAACTTCCTTCATTTGGAAAAATAATGAAAGAGCAAGGACATCTTGCAATTCCTCTTGTGGTCATTATCGGATTGCTTTCCTCGGGATACACTCCGATGAAAGCGGCACTGTGGGGAATATTTATTTCCATAGGTACAGCGATGCTTCGTGCAAACACAAGAATGAAGATGAGTGATATAATAGGCGGACTCGTGCAAGGTGCACGCGGATGTCTGGGTGTACTCATAGCATGTGCGGCTGCCGGTATTATTATCGGTATAGTTACAAAAACCGGTGTCGGACTTAAAATGGCATCCACACTTGTACAACTTGCATCAGGCAACTTCCTTTTATTGCTTATTTGCACAATGCTCACATCACTTATACTCGGAATGGGAGTTCCGACAACTGCAAACTATGTAATAACATCTACAATAGTCGCACCGGCGCTTGTAGGTGCCGGAGTTCCGATTTTGGCGGCGCACATGTTCGTATTCTACTTCGGAATTATTGCGGATATTACACCTCCGGTGGCACTTGCAGCTTATGCAGGAAGTGCGATAGCAGGAGGCAATCCCATGAAAACTGCGGTGAATGCATCGAAACTCGGTATAGCGGCATTTATTATACCCTACGTATTCGTATTCTCACCCGTACTTTTAGGAATAAATGCGACAATTACGGGAATGATTTTCTCCACACTTACCGCACTTATCGGAATGGCGGGACTCTCCGGAGCAATGATCGGACAATTTGCAGATAAATGTAAAGCATGGGAAAGAATAGTTCTCACCATCGGCGGACTCTGTCTCATAGATCCGAAATTGATGACGGACGTTGCAGGCATAGCATTACTTGCAATAGTAGGAATTATTCAATACATGAGAAAGAAAAAAGCTGAATAAATAAAGAACGAAGATAAACTTAAAAAGACAAAAATAAAACTCGGTTCAATAATAGTTGAGCCGAGTTATTTTTATAAAATTTATTCTTAAAACAAAATATTATTTGAAACGGAAATAAATTCTCCGTTCAAATTGCAAAAACAAATAAAACATTCAATTTAAATAAAAAACCGATACTTACGGAAATTTGCAAAGTATCGGTTGTAATTTATAAATGAAAATAAATATAAATTTCGTTTTTATTTTTCAAACTGTTGTTTTTTTGAAGAACCCCAATTGTCATAAGGAATATAAATTGAAATGAGTGCGAAAACTGCAAGAATCCAACAATACCACACATAAGGAACAATCTCAATCATGCTTACCGGCAAACCGAACTTGGATGCCAATGCGGAAGCCGTAAGAAGTTGAGCACCGTAAGGTATAGTACCTTGGAAAACGCAAGAAAAAATATCAAGAAGTGAAGCGGACCTTCTCGGGTCTATGTCGTACTCCTTACTGATATTTTTTGAAATATCACCTGTAATTATAATTGCAATGGTATTATTTGCAGTAGCACAATCAACCAATGAAACCAATGCGGAAATTCCGAGTTCGGCGGATTTTTTTCCCTTAATCATTACTCTCAATTTATGTATAAGCCAAGTAATTCCGCCGTAATGTGCTGCAATTTCTGAAATACCGCCGCAGAACAGAGCAAGGAAGAAAGCTTCATTCATATTGTTGAAGCCGATCCAAATTTGCTGTGAAAGTGAAACGACAGTCAAATTTCCGGCAAAAATACCGATAAGACCTGCAGAAAAAATACCGATAATAAGAACAATGAATACGTTCGTACCGAGCAGTGCAAGAGCAAGAACCAAAATATAAGGGAAAACCTTTATCAAACTGTAATCAAGATTTCCTATACTTGAAACTACATCCGGACGACCGAAAAACAAGTATAAAACAAAAGTGACGATTGCAGCCGGTAAAGCGATTAAAAAATTCACTTTGAACTTATCCTTAAGCTCACAACCCTGAGTACGTGTCGCAGCGATAGTCGTGTCCGAAATCATGGAAAGATTATCACCGAACATTGCACCGCCCACACAAGCAGCAACAATGAAAGGAATGGAAATGCCGGCTTTTTCACCTATACCTACAGCAATAGGAATAATTGCGGCAATGGTACCGACCGAAGTTCCCGTCGAAGTACCCAAAAAAGCGGAAATAATAAAAATTCCGGCAGTCAAAAACTCGACCGGTATCAAACTGATACCCATATTTACAGTAGCATCACGACCGCCCATAGCGGAAGCCACAGCGGAAAACGCACCTGCAAGAATGTAAATAATAAGCATAGTCATTACATTTTCATTTGCGGCACCTTTTGAAAAAATTTTAAACTTTTCGCTTATACTTTCCTTACCCAAGAAAAATGCGGATATGACCGCAATAAACATGGCAGTTACAGACGGAAACTGATAGAAAGCCATGTCAACGCCCTGTATGGAGAAATAAACTCCCATGCCGAGATAAATTATTATAAAAACAACGAACGGTAAAAGTGCAAAACCGTTGCCCTTTTCAGATGCGTTCATACCCGCACCTCCCATTATTAAAAATTAAAAATATTTTATAAAATTCAGTATAGCAAACGTAAGTTTTATAAGCAATTCAAAATAAAAAAATAAAGTGAAGGAAATTAATTTTTCACTTTATTTTCCGATACAAAATTTATTCAAATTCATTTACCGATTATTTAATAAATAAATCGTAAACTACACGAAAGAAAAATATTGTAAGAACCGTAAGTATAATCGGACGAACACCCTTGGCACCTTTTCCCTTGAAATACGTTGCACCCAAATGATTGCCCGCTATACCGAAAAGTCCTGCTACAACTCCGAGCGGAAGAAGAACCTGATTATTCAAAAGAAACACACTCAAAGCCGCAAGATTTGTAGTTGAATTTATAACCTTCGTTATACCGTTGGCCTGCTTCAAAGAAACATGAGAAACTCCGGTAAGAATTAAAATGAGAAATGTTCCCGTACCCGGACCGTAAAAACCGTCATAAACACCTATAAGAGATGAAGTTACAATACTCAAAATTGCAGTCTTACTGAAAGAAAAAGGGATTTTCTCTTTTATCAGCGACTTACTTCGAAGTACATACAAACCCGTTATGGGAATGAGAACAAGCATGCAAAAAAGAAAAGTTCTCGCATCAATCGCAAGAGCGATATTTGCACCGAAAATTGAACCGATAAATGCAAACACAACACACGAAAGAGCAAGCTTCCAAGGAATGTAACCGTCCCTTGAAAATTTATAAGTCGCCCACAAAGTACCCATCGAAGAACTCATCTTGTTAGTTGCAATAGCTGCATGCACAGGTACACCGCTTACAATATATGCAGGAATGGAAATAAGACCGCCACCGCCCGCAACTGCATCTATAAATCCCGCAATAAAAACAAGAGTACAAATAAATAAATATTGAAAAATAGGATCCATAAATGCCCCCTTTATAAATTACAAAAGGTAATAATACTATGATTTATTATGGTAACATTCTTTTTAAAAATTTTAAAGCCACAAAATAAAAAATGTTTATTTAATTTATAAAATATTTAACAAACTCATCTTCAGAATATTTTATTGTGATATAATTTTGATGTATTTATGTTTTTTTATAACAATAAGGGAGATGCGTATGAAATCGTTTTTTGAAAATATCTTATACAATAGAAGTTTTGATTTTGCTATTATTGTCACGCTCATTTGCTCCCTCGCCGGGAAATGGCTTGCATCATTTCCCGGATTTTCTCTCGTGGGACACTTGGTGTTGGCATTGATTTTAGGAATGCTCGTACAACTTTGGAAAACCGTATCAAACCGCTCGAAAACAGGTACAGGATTTATTGCGAACAAATTTTTACGAGCCGGAATAATTCTTTTGGGATTTAAACTGAACTTATTTTTCCTTTTAACATCCGGACTCGATAGTTTGAAAGCGGCAATAGTTGTCGTAGCGATAATGCTCGTACTTAATTATTTTGTCGCAAAACTTTTCAAAGTGGACCATACACTTGCAATGCTTACGGCATGCGGTTGCAGCATTTGCGGGGCAGCGGCAGTTATGGGAGTATCCGCTCCGATGAAAGCAAAAGCCGATCAATCCGTACTTGCAATAGCAATAGTATGCATACTCGGTACACTCTTCACACTGGTAGAAGTATTTATGCAACCGTTACTCGGATTTACAGACAGTCAATTCGGAGTAATGGCAGGACTGAGCCTTCACGAAATTGCACATGCGGTAGCGGCAGGAGGTGCGGGCGGCTCAATAGGAATGGACAGCGCGATAATTGCAAAACTCTCAAGAGTACTTCTCTTGGCACCCGTTGCACTTATAGTAGGACTTATAGAATACAAAAAGAACAAAAATGCGGAAGAAAAAATATCAATACCCGTACCGTGGTTCATGGGAGGATTCATACTGGCAAGTGCAGTAGGATCATACCTTCAACTCTCCGACAATATCACACAAAACTTGGTAAATATCGCTTATATACTCTTGGGAATGGCTATGGCGGCACTCGGAATAAACGTAAATTTCAAAGTAATAATAAAAAAAGGAGCAAAACCCTTCGCCGCAGCATTCATATGTTCAATAGTAATACTTGCACTCGCATGGTTCATAGCAGGACACTTCTTCGCATAAATCGAACTGAAAAGCTTTCGTAAATCGAAAGCTTTTTTTGATTGCATAAATGTGAAAACACAGTTTAAAGTTTTATAAAAGCTTGTGTGATAGATTTATTGGATTTTTTATGCATAAAATATTACTATATAAACATAATGTAGAATAAATATTCGTTTAATATTGAGGTGTATTCAATGCGAGCGGAACAAAGTAAATTTTTCGGTGATTTGTTGGAAAAGAATAAAAGAATTTTTAAAGTGCCTGTTTATCAAAGAAATTATGATTGGTCAGGTGAACAATGTGAAAAATTATATAAAGATATTATGTCGGCAAGTAAACGTAATCGTCAGCATTTTACGGGAACTGTAGTATACATAACGGATGTCGACAGGGGCAGCGGATTGAATGAAGTTTTGATAATTGACGGACAGCAAAGAATAACGACGGTTTATATTTTATTGAAGGCTTTGTATGAGAGTTCCGAAAATGTATCTTATCGTATTGAATCCGAATTGAAAGATGTTATGTTTAACAGAAATTGTGATGATAAGTACAAGGTTAAGTTGAAGCCGGTAAAATCGGATAATGAGCAATTGCAACTTTTACTTAAAAATGAAATTGAAAAAATGAACAAAAATTCAAATGTTTATAAAAACTTTGTTACGTTTAAACGTTTGATAGAAGAAACCGTTTCGGAGGGTTTTGAGTTAAGTGATATTTTAGAAGGAATAAAAAAGCTTGAAATTGTAGAAATTATTTTAGATAAAAATCAGGGCGATGAGCCGCAAAAAATTTTTGAATCTATAAACTCTACCGGTTTGGAATTGAGTTTGGCCGACTTGGTAAGAAATTACTTGCTTATGGACGATAAGAATCAAGATGAGTTGTATTCAAAATATTGGGTGGAATTGGAAAAGAATGTAGGATATGAAAATTTAAGAAATTTTATAATAAAATTTGTCGATGCTCAGGTGAAAAATTCGGTCAACAGTAAAAATGCATATGATTTATTTAAAAAACATTGTGAAAATAATAAGTTGACGCATGAAGATGTATTGTTCAAATTGGAAAGAACTTCAAAGTGTTATGGTGCTTTTGCAGGTGCAAATCAATTTTACAGTAAGCGAATTCAAGACGATTTACGTGCTTTTTGTGCGATAAAGCAAACAACAGTTTTGCCTTTGATTTTTAAGATTTTTGATGATTTTGAAGACGGAAATATTAATGAATACGAAGTTTGTAAGGTTTTGGAATATTTATTTACATACATTCTTCGTGTTATCGTGTGTGAAACGGGTAAGGGTTTAAGCGGATTTTTCAAATCTTTGTATTCAAGGGTTATTAAAGATGATTTTGTTAATTATTCCGAAAAATTTATAGGGTTTTTGAACGGAGTGAATTCACAGAACAGAATTCCTTCGGATGAAGAGTTCAGAGAAGCTGTTATTCATAAGCCTTTATACAATAATAAACACGTATGCAGATATATTTTATCCGTTATAGAAAATTCATCCAAAGAAAAAATAGACTTGAAGAATTTAACGATTGAGCATATTCTTCCTCAGAAAGAAAATTCTCGGATTTGGAGAAAAGAAATAGGTGAAGATTACGGCAGAGTTCGTGAAACGTACCTTCATACATTGGGAAATTTGACAATTACCGGATATAACAGTGAGTTGGGGACGAAACCTTTCAAAGAAAAGAAGAAAATTATAAGTGAACATTCCAAGGCAAATGTTTTGAATGAAAAAATTCTTGATGTAGATACGTGGAATGAAAAAAATATATTGAGGAGAGCGGAATCTTTATCTGAAAAGTTAATATCCATGTATCCTTATGTAGGGAGCAGTGTCGATGTTTTCACAAAAGATGAACCTTGTATAGGTATTTCGGAATATTATGATTTTTCGGGTACGACACCCAGCGGATTTTCTTTTATGGGTGAATTTGTAAGGGTTAAAAATTGGGTTAATTTGCTGACGGAGTTTATTGAATTGAGCTATGGTTTGGACAGTAGAATTTTGATAAATCTGGCAAATAAAAATTTCATTGTCGAAGGGTGCAGCAGTGTATATTTGACTCATGATAAAAGACTCTTGAGAAAACCGAGAGAAATTTTTAACAACGGAATTTTTTATGAGTCGAATTTAAGTGCAAATGCAATTATTTCATTTATTAAAGAATTGATTTTAAATATGGACTTGGATCCGGATGAATTTGAAGTTTATCTTGAGAATAAAGATATTGATACAAATAAATCTTTGGAATGGGTAAATTGGGACAGCGATTTCAATCCTTCTTTCAAGGATGTTGTTGAGTTTGAAATAAAGGGTAAAAGAATAAAACCGGAAAAAGGTAAAAAAGATATTAATTTTAAAGATGTATTTATAAAAGTCAACGAGTTTTTGTATAAAGAAAATCCGTTTGTGTATACCGAAAGTAATTTTATTTGGGTGAGCAGTGACGAAAAAGGTATGACAAGTCCTTATTCACTTGGAGAAAAGGTATATATTGAAACGAACAGATCCAATGAAGTGAATTTTGAAAATATTTCTGCCGTTGCAAAGTTGATGGGGTTGGATTCAAAGGATATAAAGTTTTTGTTTAAGGAAAGAGAGCGCAAGGGCAGTAAATAAACGGTAATTTTGCATTAAAAAACTTCCTCTTTGATATTGTCGATGATAATATCGTGAGGAAGTTTTTTGAATTTTTACAGCGGTCGTATAATCGTGCCGCCGCCGATTAGGCGGTCGCCTTCGTAGAATACTACCGATTGTCCCGATGTGATTGCTCTTTGCGGTTGGTCGAATGTGACGGTTGCTCTTCCGTCGTCTTGAAGTTTTACATGGCATTTATGTACTTTCATACCGTAGCGTACTTTGCCTTCTGCGGTAAATTCTTGTGCAGGAGGTTTTCCGTCTGTGAATGCCAAGTCTTTTGCCAAGAGTTTTGTGCGGAACAGGTCTTCGTTTTCTCCTACTATTATTTTATTGTTTTTTGCATCTATGGATACAACGTATTGAGGTGTTTTTGCGTATATTCCCAATCCTTTACGTTGTCCGATTGTGTAGTTGGGTATTCCGTGGTGTTTTCCGAGAATTTTACCTTTTTTGTTTACTATGAAGCCTTCGTTGAACGCTTCAGGTGCTTCTTCTTTGAGAAAATCTACATAGGATTGCTCGGATGTAAGGAAGCATATGTCTTGGGATTCCGCTTTGTTGTATGTCGGAAGTCCTTTTTCTTTTGAAATTCTTCTTGTATCTTTTTTGCATATGCGTCCCAACGGGAATATAATACGAGATAACTGTTCTTGTGTCAGGTGGTACATCATGTAAGATTGGTCTTTCGGCAGGTCTACCGCTTTTCTTACTTCGTATTTTTGTCTTTCGCTGTCAAATACGATACGTGAGTAGTGTCCTGTTGCGAAATAGTCGCAGTCAAACATTGCTTTTGATTCGTCGTAGAATACTCCGAATTTGAGTTTGAAGTCACACATCATGCAGGGGTTGGGTGTGATACCGTTTTTGTAGGAGTCTATAAAGTATTCGAGTACAATTTTTTTATATAGCTCCCTTATGTCGATTACTGCATGTTTGATGCCTAAAAATTTTGCCATTTCTTTTGCATCGTTCAGATTTTGTCCGTCAAACAGTTGCATGGTTGCACCGAATACTTCGTAGCCGGCTTCTTGCAAAAGTCTTACGGTCAATGTGCTGTCTACACCGCCCGACATGGCGGCAATTACTCTTTTTCTTGCCAATAAAATCATCCTTTCTCAGATTTCATTTTTTTGAAATCTAAAACCATCATTCTAGGAAATCAATTTCCTTTTTCCAAACGGAGTGAAAGTCCGAAGGATACTCATTAATTATAGCATTGAAATGCAAGTTCTTATTATATTTTATTTATTAATTTTTAAAAGGAGAGTTTTATGCAATTGTATGTTTTCTTGGGTGGCGGGTTCGGTGCTTTGTGCCGCTTTTTTATCGGAAGGTTGTGTGAGTATTTTTCTTTTGCAAGTGCGTTTTCAACGGTTTTTGTAAATTTGGCGGGATGTTTTTTTATAGGTTTGCTTTTTACCGTTTTCAAAAATAATGATTGTCCGGCGTTTTTGAATGCTTTTTTCATAACCGGTTTTTTGGGAGGATTTACTACATTTTCCACTTTTACTCTTGATGCATTGCAATATATGAGGGGCGGAGATGTTTCCGTTGCCGTTTTATATGTTGCGTTGCAAGTTGTTTTCGGTCTTGTACTTGCATGGCTCGGTGTGCGTGTCGGAGTTTTTATTTCTTAATCTGGTTATATCGTAAAATACTCTTTTGAATATTAAAATAAAACCAAATTTTAAATATAATGTAATTGTGATAATAATTGTATTTAAATAAATTTGTTTAAGAGAGGGTATCGTTATGGATATTTTTTCAGATAAAAGCGAGATATCGTCCACTCGTGTGATGGTTATGGCGGCGTTGTGGGCGGCTATTGTGTTTTGTATGACTATGTTTCCGAAGGTTCCTATTCCTCTTGGGTATATGAATTTGGGGACTACTACAATATTTTTGTCTATTTTCTTTTTGAGAAGGCATGAGGCTTGTCTTGCCGGTGCTGTAGGTTCTTGTCTTGCGGATCTTATAGGCGGATTTCCGATTTGGATTATTCCGACTGCGGTTGTGAAGTTTGCTGTCGCTTTTGCAGTTTATACGGTTATGAAGATTGTTTACAGAGAGGGTCGTTTTTGGATTTCTTCGGCTTTGGCATTTATAGCCGGATCGGCAGCTTCCGTTATCGGTTACACTTTTTTCGGAGTTTTTCTTTTCGGCGGGTTTGAGGCGAGTCTTCAGCAGGTGCCGGGGTTGGCAATTGAGGGTGTTATGAGTACAGTTGTTGCTCTCGTTGTGTGCGGTTTCTTGAAGGCGAGATTGAGTTTGAAGATTTGATGATTTTAAAAGGATAGGGTCGTTTTGACCTTATCCTTTTCTTACGTGAAACTCTTTTTCCGCTTTGAGTGCGTTTTCGGTTGTTATATATCCTTCTTGTGTCATGAGTGTGAGTACCGTCATCATGCGTCTTTTTCCGTCGTCGGGGTTGTTTATCGGGTCGTATGCGGTCGGTGCTTGGGGAAGTCCGGCGAGCATTGCACATTCGGCGAGGTTGAGTTCGGACGGTTTTTTGCCGAAGTATGTTTGTGCGGCGTCTTTTATTCCGTATGTTCCGTGTCCGAAGTAAATAGTGTTCAGATAGAGTGTAAGTATTTCATCTTTTGTGTAGGACTTTTCCAGTTGCATTGCAAGGAAGAGTTCTTCGATTTTTCTTGTGATTGTTCTTTCGTGCGAGAGGAATATATTTTTTGCCGTTTGTTGTGATATCGTGCTTCCGCCTTCAAGTGTACGATTTGCTTTGTAGTTTGTAATAAGTGCACGTGTAAGTCCGATGATGTCGATTGCGCCATGTTCGTAAAATCGTCTGTCTTCTGTCGCTACAACTCCTTTTTTCAGAAGGTCCGGTATTTCATTTGACGGTACGAAGTTTTCGTTTTGTTTATATTTTTCTATTGCCGGTTTTATATTTCTTATGTTGTTCAATTTTTCAAAAAATGTTTGTGATTCGTTTTTTCCGGCTTTTGCAGTTTCTTTTTTGTTTTCGTTTGTATTTTCATTTCCTTCGAGTTTTGTTTTTATATTGTCAAATATATTTTTGATTTGTGAAATCGTGTCCGTACTTTCCTGTTTTCGGGTTTGCGTTTGCGATTGAGTTTGCACAGTTTGTGTATCGAGTATGCCGTTTCCCATTTCATATCCTATGTAAACGGCAATTATTATTGTAATCAGTATGAGAAGTTTTTTCATTTATTCTCCTTTCTTTTTGTATTATACCAAATGAATTATTTATATGGAATTTTAATGTCTTTGTGCGATTTTATCGTATATTCCCAAAGTGCATGGAGGTGTCTTTTATGGTATAATATATAAAATGTTTTATACAAAATTGTAACCTTACGGGGATGTGTTTCCCTGTTTGTTTTATTGTAAGGAGAAGTATATGAGCGAAGAAAATCGTAAGGCGGGCGCTTCCGGTAGGAAGGACGGGCATTACAGTGCCAAGGATATACGTGTTTTGGAGGGCTTGGAAGCTGTAAGATTGCGTCCGGGAATGTATATCGGTTCTACGTCTGCTCGCGGTTTGCATCATCTTGTATATGAGGTTGTCGATAACTCGATTGATGAAGCTTTGGCCGGCTTTTGCACTCATATAGAGGTCAGTTTGAATGATGATGGAAGTTGTACGGTTGTAGATAACGGACGTGGTATTCCTACAGGCATGCATGAAACAGGAAGGCCTGCAATGGAAGTTGTTTTGACCGTTTTACATGCCGGCGGTAAGTTCGGCGGTGAGGGTTATGCAATTTCGGGCGGTCTTCACGGTGTAGGTATATCTGTTGTAAATGCGTTGTCCGAATGGACGAAGGTAAATGTACGTCGTGACGGTAAGTTCCATGAGATGGCTTTTTGCCGCGGTGATGTTTCCGAGAGTATGCGTACATACGGTGAAACTTCCGAAACGGGTACTACAGTAACTTTCAAACCGGATCCTCTCATTTTCAAAGAAGGTACGGATTTTGATTATGATACTCTTAAGGTTCGTATGCGTGAGTTGGCATTTTTGAATAAGGGTCTTCGTATAACTTTATCGGATAATCGTGACGGTGTTTCAAGAGTTGAAGAGTTCCATTATGCGGGCGGTATAGTTGAATTTATTAAGTTTTTGAATGAGGGTAAAGATGCCGTTCATGATGATGTAATTTCTTTTGAGGGTGAACGTGATAAAATTATCGTCGATATTGCAATGCAGTATCAGACCGGTTACAGCGAAAGTATGTATACATTTGTAAATGATATAAATACTACGGAAGGCGGTATGCATCTTTCCGGTTTCAGAAGTGCTTTGACTCGTACTATAAACGATTATGCACGTACGAATAATCTTTTGAAAGAAAATGAAGATAATTTAACGGGTGACGATGTTCGTGAAGGACTTACTTGTGTAATTTCCGTAAAGGTTCCCAATCCTCAGTTTGAAGGGCAGACAAAAACAAAGCTCGGAAATTTGGAAGTTAAGGGTGTAGTGGACAATATTGTAAGTGAAGGTTTGCATATTTACTTGGAGGAGCATCCCTCCGAAGCAAGACTTATAGTTGAAAAGGGTATTACCGCAAGTCGTGCAAGAGAGGCTGCAAAGCGTGCAAGAGAACTTACAAGACGCAAGAATGCACTTGAGGTATCCAGTTTGCCGGGTAAACTTTCGGATTGTTCCGAAAAGGATCCTAAAAAGACCGAAATTTACATAGTCGAAGGTGATTCCGCCGGCGGATCTGCAAAGTCCGGACGTGACAGACGTTATCAGGCGATTTTACCTTTGAGAGGTAAAATTTTGAACGTGGAAAAGGCGAGAGTGGATCGTGTATTGAATTCAGATACGATTCGTATGATGATTACCGCTTTCGGTACTGGTGTAAGTGAAGGATTTGATATAAGCAAGTTGCGTTATTATAAAATTATTATAATGACGGATGCCGATGTCGACGGTGCACATATTCGTACATTGCTTTTGACGTTTTTCTACAGATATATGAAACCTCTCATCACTGAAGGTCATGTATACATAGCAAAACCGCCGCTTTACCAAGTTCGCAAAGGTCGTCAAAAATACTATACATATGATGATGATGAACAAAATAAACTTTTGGATGAAATAGGTAGAGACGGTTGCACCATTCAGCGTTACAAAGGTTTGGGTGAAATGGATCCTGAGCAGCTTTGGAATACTACAATGAATCCGGAACAGCGTGTGATGATGCGTGTAGAACTTACCGATGCGGTGGAAGCCGATCGCTTGTTTACGATTTTGATGGGCGACAAAGTAGAGCCTCGCCGTAAGTTCATTGAAGAAAATGCAATGAATGTAACAAATTTGGATATTTAAATCAAAACTCTTGAATTCGGAATTTTCGTTTTCAAGAGTTTTATTATTTTAATATTAAATTTTTATAAAAGCAGCTGAATTTTATCATTTGATATTGGCAGCAGGGGGCAAAATGTATTACAATAAGTGAAGTAATAATTTTTTGTTCATATTTTCAAGGGGGCTGCATATGCAATATTTTTATCCGGCAGTTTTTAAGTATAATCACAAAAAACAGTATTTTACCGCAATCTTTCCGGATATAAACGGTTGTAGAGCGCAAGGCAGTTCTATAGAAGAAATTGTAAGTGAATTGAAAGAAAATCTTTGTGCTTATTTATGGGAGCTTGAAGAGCGTGAAATGGAAATACCTGCGCCTTCCATGCAAAAAGAAGTTCAAATGAAGTACAGATCTTGCAGCGTAATTACGGTTATAGCGGATATGGAAAAGTATCGGGAATATCGTGAATACAAAGTGAGATATGCTCATGAGCAAGCACGGTTGTGGGCTGAAGAAGCAAATAACAGAAGACATAGCAGTATTTTTTCACGTGTATTCGGTATTCGTTAAGAGGCAATCGCCTCTTTTCTTTTTATAGTGCATTTTTGTTTATGCTGTCTTTTCGGGCAGCAATTATAAAAATGATATGAGGTGTTCAATGTTAGAATTATCAGTTACATCATTGGCGTATCGTATACCGGCACTTTTGGTGGCGTTGAGTGTTCACGAATTCGGTCATGCGATAGTATCCGATTCATTGGGGGATCCTACTCCTCGTATGGAAGGCAGACTTACGTTGAATCCTTTGGCACATTTGAGCAAATTGGGAACGATTATGCTTTTGATTTTCGGTTTCGGTTGGGCAAATCCCGTACCGGTAAATCCGATTTATTATAAAAATCCGAGAAGCGGTATGTTTCTTGTAGGAATTGCCGGAATTGTAATGAATTTGCTTGTTGCTTTAGTATCTGTATTTATTTCGGCGACAATGGATATTGCAGGATTTTTGAAAGAAGGCGGAGCTACGCTTTTGTTTTGGATAATGACTTATAATACATGGCTCGCTTTTTTCAATATTTTACCGATTTGGCCGATGGACGGATTTCGTGTGGTAAGTGCTTTTCTTCCCTATGATCTTTCGTTACGGTTCGAGCAGTTTCTTGCAAAATACGGTTTTATCATACTTATGCTTTTGGTATTTACCGATATAGTCGATGAAATAGTCTCTCCTCTTGCGGGTACATACTTGTATTACTGCAGGGAAGTTATTTATTCGCTGTTACTTTGATAAAAAAATACGAAATAAAAAAAAGCACGAAATTTACGAAAAAGTTTCGTGCTTTCTTATATGCTTTATTATTCGTCTGCCGGATGAGTTCCGCGTATTTCTTTATTTATAATGTGTGTGTGGCATGTTCCGAAACGTGCAAGATAAGCTTTGAATTCTTCGGTTTCTTCTATTGATTTGAAGTGTGCATCTATGTGCATTTTCGTATTTGAATCCGACAGATAGCAATGCAATATATGCGATGATGCTTTTTTTATAAATTTAACCAGTTCGGATTTTTTGCCGAAATCTATATCGACGTGAAACAGTGCATGTACGTTGTAACCGAAAGCGGGACAGTTCGTATTTATTGTATAGCGCTCAACTATTCCCAAATCTTGAAGACGTTCTACACGATTTTTTGTCGCCTGTCCGGTAAGAAAAACTTTTTCTCCCAATTCTTTCATTGTAATGCGGCTGTTTTTACGCAATTGTTCTATAATTTGTAAATCCGTGTTGTCGATTAACTTATCCATTTTCAACTCCTTTGTTGTACGTGTATAATGTTATTATACCATTTTTATTTGCAATGTTTTTACTGTAAATTTGCATAAATTTCGTTTTATAAAATTCTTTTTCGGAGGAATTATGGTTATAACTTGGATTGTATTTGAATTTGTAGGTACTCTTGCATTTGCATTCTCCGGTGCAATGGTGGGTATAAAGGAAAGTATGGATCTTTTCGGTATAGTTGTACTTTCCATAATGACGGCTGTCGGTGGAGGTATATTGCGTGATTTGATGGTAGGGAATATACCCGTTACAATATTCAAACATCCTGCATCTTTTCTGATTGCCATAATTCTGGCGCTTGTTTTATCTATAGTTTACAGAATTACGGCGTTTTCATTCAGGAAGAATAAAATTTTTAAAATTCTTTTTTATATTTCCGATACCTTAGGATTGGGTGCATTTACCGTTACCGGTGCAACAATGAGTTTGTACATGTATCCGGAAATGCAATATGTCGCACCGATTACTTTAGGTGTGATTACTGCGGTGGGAGGCGGTTTGCTTCGTGATATGGCGGTACCGAAACGTCCTGTCGTATTGTATGCCGACATTTATGCCACTGCCTCGCTTGCAGGAAGTGTGATATTGTGTGCGATTTGGAGTTTAGGATACAAATTTGAAGCGGAGTGGGCAGGATTTATCGTTGTAGTGCTTTTGAGATTTTTTGCAATTATTTATAAATGGCAACTGTTTAAACCTGTCGAAAAATGAATATGAATGAAATATTTTTATTTTGATGTATGTAAAATAAAAATTCCATTTAAGTAGAAATACTGAAATGTTCTCTTATCGTCTGTACGTAAGGGGTACATAGTATATGCCTAAATGGAATTTTTTTATTTGTTTTTACTTGCTTCGCTAAGTTTTTGTACGTAAAATTTTGTACTTTCACATAAATCTTTACCGTGAGTGAGTAATGCTCCCCCTACGAGGAAAATAGTGTCGTCACCGTAAGTATTTACCATGTCATTGAAGTTTTGCCACTTCATTCCGCCGGACGGTACGGGGAAGGCTTTTTTCATATTTCCGATTTCGGTTTCCGTACCTTTTTTTATTGAAATGCAAGTTTCTTTCGTGAAACCGAATCTTCCTCCGTAACTTGCAAATATCACCGCATCCGCACCCATAATTCGAGTGAGTTTGCCGTAGTAACAATACGGAGAAATTCCGCAGGAGTCCGATAATGTCCATGCACCGGTGAGTGCAGGATGCATGAATATGGGCTTGTTGAATTTTTTATCGAAAGCCAATTTTTTAATGGCGGGAAATCCTACAAGTCCGGCAGATGCCATTACTGCATCAACTCCCATTTCCTGTGACAAAAATGCACGTTCTTCAAATTCGTTTGCATCGGCGGAAATATTTGAAACGTAAATGCAATTAAGACCGGTTTCGCTATTTGCTCTTTGCAGGGCATCTACGCAAGCTTTTACACGTTCTTTGAAAGGTGCATAACTTTGATTTATGAGATTGTGATCGTCTTTTATAATCGTACATCCGCCTTTTGCCAATTTGTAGACGAGATTTTGAAGCTCATTTATGTTGTATCCTACCGGTTTTATTGCCGACATGAAAATAGGATCGTTTTGTATATTACAAAGTTTTCGTATACCTTCTCGTCCGAATTTGGGACCTTTGTATATTTTGTACATTTCATCCGTCAATGAAATATCTTCAAGACGTATATTCGATTTTAAAGATGTATTTCCGAACAATGTATTTAATAATCCTACACATTCACTTTCGCAAATTGAAGAATCATATGAAATAGTTGCAAGGAAACAATTGTCGGAAATTTTTTCAAGAGATTCTACATTTCCCAATAAAGTGTTTTCTATGCGAGTGTTTTCTATAAGTGAATAAGGACACTCGACAGTTTGTTCCAATGCTGTTGCAAATGCGATGTCCTTTGCTTCGTTGTAGGAATTTGATGAAATTTTGTAAGTTGCCGAAAAACGTTTATTGGCATTCGTGTCAAAACTCATTTAATTCTCCTTGTTGTGATTTGCGGTATCGTCGGAAAGCCAGTACAAAGGTCTGTTACGTGTTTCCTCGTATATGCGGCTTATATATTCTCCGATTATACCCAGACCCATCAAATTTACACTTCCGAAAAGTGAAATCAAAATAGTTACCGTAGACCATCCGGGCACCGTTGAATCGGTAAGGTAGCAAAACAATACATGAATAATCATCACGCAACCTAAAAATCCGGACAACAAACCTATGTAAAAAGATGCACGAAGAGGAAGAGTTGAATTTGCCAAAATTCCGTCAACTGCCAAGTGAAGCATTTTACGCATCGAAAATTTAGATACACCGGCATGACGCTTGGGAGCTTTGAAACTTACTGTCGTTTGCTTAAAGCCCATTCCGCCTACAATTCCTCTTATAAAACGGTTATGCTCTTTGAACTTGAGAAAAGTATTCAACGCTTTTCTGCTCATAAGACGAAAATCGGATCCGCCCGGAACGACCGGAGTTGTGGAAATCGTGTTTATAAAAGCATAATAACTTTTTGAAGTTAATTTTTTCACCCAATTTGCATCTGAAGTCGCAGTACGGACAGTCTGCACCACATCATATCCTTCACGCCACTTTTCGACAAGGACGGGAATAAGTTCCGGCGGGTGCTGCAAGTCTCCGTCCATTGTAATTACACAATTGCCTTTTGCAAAATCCATACCGCAAGTAATTGCAATCTGATGACCGAAATTTTTTGCGAAAGTCAAAGCACGAACATGAGAATCTTTTTGTGCAAGTTCATTTAAAAGAAATTCACTTTTATCTCTAGAACCGTCATTTACATATATAATTTCATAATCCGTTCCCAAAGACTGCATGACCTTGGTTACTTCTTCGTAAAAAAACGGTATATTTTCTTCTTCATTATATACAGGTGTTACAATCGAAATCATAAATCCTCCAAGTAATTTTATATAAACATTATACATGAAAAAAGGAGCTTTGTTTATCCATATTTTGATTAAATAAATTATTTATGCTTGCCTTTATATTTTATTTTTAGTACCATTGAAACGATGAGACATGGAGGAAATACAATGAAACTGAGAGATTTGTTACTTGTACTTGTACTGATTTATTCCGGATACAGAATAATATATGGAAACGGGTTTACTACAGTTAATCTGTTTTTGGTTTTATGTTCGGTAATTGCGGTAATATCAACCGTTTTGGAACGCAGCGGATATTTTGAAAAAATTCGCAAAGAAAAAGAAGAATACATGAAAAAAGAAGAATTGCAAAGTCGAGAAAACGGCAATCGGGAGTAAAATTTGGATATAGAAACATATATAGTAAAGAAAGCGAATGAATTTGCAAGAAGTAATGAAAAAAGAATGAAAATTACAAAGTATATTGCAAAATACGGACATTTGCTGTTTGTAATTTACGGAGCTATATACTTTCTGCTTCCCGGAAGAACACAGAGGGAGAGGCGGAAAAATTGTATTTCGATTCTTGCTTCGATATGCATAAGTTCGATAATTTCTTTTTTTATCGGGAAAAAATTTTATAGAAACCGTCCGTTTGTAAAAGATAAAAATATAAAAGACATAACAAATCATAAAGCCAACGCATCATTTCCGAGCAATCACACAATGAACGGCGCAATAGTATTGATGTATCTTTTGAAAGAAAAAGCACCGTTTTCAAAAATGTTGGTACCGATTTGGCTTGCAATGTCCGTTTCACGTGTTTTTGCAGGAATACATTATATAAGCGACTTGGCGGGCGGAGTATTTATTGCAAGTGTGGTATATAAAATAAAGGAACTTATATTTCAAAATAAAAGAGGCTGAAATGGAAGCACATGAAAATACCGGTAAATTTGCGATGCTGCATATAGCGGAAATACTTATACACGGCTCCGATGAGCGGCATCCTTTGTCGCAACAAAAAATTTTGGAAATATTGAAAAATAAATGCAATGTAACGGTTAATCGTAAAACTGTAGGTAAAAATCTTACACGAATGAAAGAAACGGGTTGGCCGGTGGAATGTAGGCAAGTGATGCGAACCATGAACGGGAAAAAAGTACCGCTCACATTGGATTGGTATTGGAAACATCATCTGTCACATGATGATTTCAATCGTTTATCTGAAATGCTTTATTTTTCACATAATTCTCCGACACAAATAAAGAAAATTTTGACGAAAATAAAAGAATTTCAGTTCCAAGGTGAAAATGAAGAAAAAGTATTTATAAAAAATATTCCCAACAATAATTACAGTTCAAGCGACTTGTCCAAATCTTTGCAAATTGTATCGGATGCTATAACCGGTAAAAAACGTATTGATTTTTCATACATGATTTATGATATTGACGGAAAATTGAAATCCGATAAAAATGTCGAAGGCAGTGACAAAATTTATTCTGTAAGTCCGTATCTTATAGTTGCAAGTGACGGAAGATACTATCTTTTGGGCAATGAAGACGGTAAAGAAAGTGTAAATTTTTTCACAATGGAACGCATGGCAAATATAAAAATATCTGAATACGATGCAAGAGTTCAGAAAACTGTAAACGCTTTTAAAAACGGAGTGAAGTTAAATGAACTTGTCGGAGTTTATCCTGAAATTTATGTAGGTAATGAAGATGTATGCGTATGTGAAATAGCACCTGAATTTCTGACTGATGTAATTGAAGTTTTCGGAAAATCCGTACATGTAACGGAAGTAACTCCGAATAAAATAAAAATTGAAATAAAAGCATTTGTATCGGCGGTTTACGGTTTGGCAATGAGAAATTCCTCTTTCGTGCGTGTAATTTCTCCTGCCGATTTGGTAAAAAAAATACGTGACGATGTAAAAAATCTTTCACGTATGTATGGAGGAGTGTAGTATGTGGCTCGGCATTGTAGCAATTGCAGTAATCGCCATAATATTACTTATACTTATCCTTCTTTCAATTCCTTTACGTTATAGTATTTTTGCGGATAACGAACATATATGTATAAAAGGAAGTTGGTTATTCGGAATTTTAAGTAAAAAATATGAAATAAATTTTTCGAAATTTATCGAAAGTAATATTGAAAGTAAAGACAAAGAAAAAAACTCGTATGTCGAAAAAGATGAAAAATTTATTGAAGATACGATAAAAAACACTGAAAATGTAGAAAAAAATCTTGAAATGAAGGATAATGAAAGTACGAAGTTTTCCGAAAGAGGTGCAAAAGAGGAAAAAGAAAATGATTCGTTTAAAGAAAAAAGCGAAAAAATTACTTTTATGGATAAGCTTCGTTTTGCGACAAAAAACGGAACGGTGCGTATAGTATTGGAAAGTTTGAAAAAACTTCTCTACATAAGTAAGCCTGATGAGTTGAATGTATCCGGGAAAATAGGATTGGGAGATTCTTCCGATACCGGAATACTTGTCGGAGCAACTTATGCGATTTTTCCTGATTTTGCCGTAGAGATAGATTGGAAATATTTGGAAAAAGTTTTTGAGTTGAAGGCAAATTGCAAAGGTTCCGTAATGCCGATAAAAGCAATTTGGATTATAGGGATAGCTTTCATGTCCAAGCCTGTTCGTGAATTTTTGTCATATACAAGGGGGAAAACCGATGAATGATGAATTGAAGAAAGAATTGTTTAAGGAATTCAAAGATTTGATTACTACTGAAACTGTAGTAGGTGAACCGGTTTACTTGGGTGATACCGTTATAGTTCCTTTTGTAGAAATTTATTTCGGATTCGGCAGCGGTACGTCAAAATCTTCAAACGGCAGTCAAGGATTCGGAGGCGGCGGAAAAGTTGTTCCTACAGCGGTTTTGATTATACATGGAGAAAGAGTGGAAATATTCTCCGTAAAAAATGCTGCACCCGGAAATACCGTAGATCGAATAATCAATTTGGTTCCCGATTTGATTTCAAAATTCAAAAAGAGAAAAGACAAAAAAGACAAAGTGCGTGAAGCGGCATTGGAAGAAGCTCAAAAGGCAATGCGTGAAGAAGCGGAAACAGCTGCACTGGAAGCGAAAACAAATATTAAAGAGTGATTTAAAAATATTGACAGAGTTTAATATTATATAATATAATGTTGTATGTTCAAGCATTTTGTAATGCCTGTAAGGAGGATATTATATGAAGATGAATAAATTGGTAGCCGTTGTGGCAGCCGGTATGATTACGATGGGTGCAGCTGTTTCAGCTTCAGCAGCCGGAGTAGGATATGTAAACGTAGCAGCATTACTTCGCGCACATCCGAAATTTGAAAGAGCTCAACTCGAACTTCAGAGTACTGAACAGAGATTGAGTGCTGATTTAGAAAAGAACGCAAAGAACAAAACGCCGCAGCAGCAGCAGCAGTTGCTCGGAGAAGCACAGAGACAATTGGCAGAAAAGCAGCAGTCCGTAATGGCTCCAATTCAGCGTGATATCGTAAATGCGATTAAATCTGTTCGTAAAGAAAAAGGATTGGACATTATTATCGATCAGGCAGCTGTAATTGACGGCGGTGAAGATGTAACTGCAGCAGTAGCACAGAAAGTTGCAAAGTAATTAATGAATAAAATTTAAAAATGCACATCCAGGTGTGCATTTTTTATTTTCTGAAATCATAAAATTTTAAAATAAATAAAAATTTGTTTTTAGTATATACTTTTTAAAATTTGTGTTAATATAGATACGTAAAAATGAAAAGTAAAGAGAGATGAGACATTATGAAGTTTTTTATCGACACTGCAGATATAAATTTAATACGTTCGGCTGTTGAATTGGGATTTATTTCGGGTGTTACCACAAATCCGTCATTAATTGCAAAAGAAGGTGTAAATTTCCACGAAAGAATAAAAGAAATTTCAGAAATAGTAGACGGACCGATTTCAGCGGAAGTTTTGTCGGACGATGAAGAAGGAATGATGAAAGAAGCGTTGGAGCTTTCGGCAATTCATAAAAATATCGTCATAAAAATACCTATGACCGAAAACGGAATGAAAGTCGTTTCCGCATTGAAGAAAAAAGGTATAAAGACAAACGTTACTTTGGTATTTTCCGCAAATCAGGCCTTACTTGCAGCACGTGCAGGAGCATCATATGTAAGTCCGTTTGTAGGACGTATTGAAGACATCGGCTGGGACGGTGTGGAACTTATAAGTAAAATTTCTGAAATTTTCAATTTTCATGATATAGATACGGAAATCATCGCCGCTTCAATCAGAAAGCCTTTACATTTGGAACAATGTGCACTTGCCGGTGCAGATATAGCTACCGTACCGTATAAAGTGCTTATAGATGCGTTGTACCATCCGCTTACGGAAAAAGGGATAAAAAAATTTCAAGAGGATTACAAAAAAATTCGTATTCATGATTGATAATAATGAAATCGTCTCGAGCGGGGCGATTTTTTATTTAAGAAAGGTATATATGGAATTCAAACAAGATTTGAAAAAAATTGCGAATACCATGATTCCGGTGCTTATAGCACAACTTTCAATGGTAGGGATGAACTTTATGGACAGCACGATGAGCGGTCATGTAAGTGCGGATGATTTGGCGGGAGTTGCGGTAGGAGCAGGATTGTTCATGCCGGTACTTACATGCTCATTGGGTATTTTATCCGCATCTACACCGATAATTGCACAATTGGTGGGTAAAAAAGAAAATGAAAAAATACCGTATGTGGTAAGAACCGGTATTTTGCTTGGAATAATTATCGCACTTATATTTGCAACGGCATATTTTCTTTTTATAGACAATATAATGAACGCACTTGCGCTTACACCGCCGGTAGAGAAAATTGCAAGAATGTACTTACTCGCAATGGTAGTTGCAGTATTTTTTCAAGCACCGCTCATATCGATACGAGCATTAACGGATACCGTTCAAGGTACTGCATTGTCCATGAAACTTTTTTTAACGGCACTTCCGGTAAACGGACTTTTGAATTACCTTTTTATTTTCGGTGCGTTCGGCATGGAAGGATACGGAGGAGTAGGAGCCGGAATTGCAACTGCAATTACATACATGCTTGTTCTTGGTATGTTTTTATTTGTAATACGACAAGATCCCGTATTTCAAAGTAAAAAAATATTTTCAGGTTTGAAAACTTACATACGTGATTGGAAAGAGTATTGTGAAATAGGAATACCTAACGGACTTGGAATATTTATGGAAACAAGTCTTTTCGGATTTTTGATAATATTTATGGCGAAATTCGGTACCGTTGCAATCGGTTCGTATCAAGCGGCACTAAATTTTTCAAACTTGATATACACCATACCTTTAAGCTGCTCGATAGCAATGACTATCTTGATAGGAGTTGAAGTGGGTGCGGGAAGATATAAAAAAGCGAAAAAATATGGAAGATGCGGAATTGCACTCACACTTGCAATTGCGGTAATTACACTTATATCGACAATAGCATTTCGAAGTTATATAGCAAGACTGTATTCAAATGAAGCCGAAGTTTTGGAATTGGTTGCACAATTTCTTGTATATTGCGCATGTTGGCAAATGTTTGATGCCGTAGCTGCTCCGATACAAGGTATATTGAGAGGGTATAAAGATGTAAAAATACCGTTTATTATGATGGTGATTGCATATTGGTGCGTGTGTCTTCCTGTCGGATTGATTATGGATCACGTATTTAATCACGGACCTTTTGCATATTGGCAAGGACTTGTAAGCGGAGTCGGCGCATCTGCAACATTACTCACTGCAAGACTTATATACTTGGAAAGGAAATACGGAAAATTTAAAAGTACAAATTAATATACGAAATAAAAAAGTCGTTCACTCGTCAAATGTGAACGACTTTTAACTTATACATGGGAAATTTTTACGTTGTTGTGAAATCTCTTTTTGATATAAAAAATTATAATGCCTATAATTGCGACAATTACTCCGTCACCGATTATACTCCAACCGCAACCGTAAATTGCATAAATGCTATATACTGCGCCGATAAATGCGGAAAAGTTTGTCAGACCGCGTTTGCTTTTCTCTATACCTTCTATTCTTTGCATCGCAGGAACGGATGCCATGGAAAGTACATAAGGTATAAGGTTTATAGTTACCGCCAAATTAATCAAAATGTTGAACTGATTAATCAAAGTTGGACTTATAGTCATCAAAGACAAAACCAGCTGAATGATAAGTACGGTAAAGATAGACATATAAGGAGCGCCTCTTGAAGTTACTTTTTGCAAGTAATGCGGGAAATGTCCGAGCGATGCCGAATTACGTACGACTTCGGCAATTGTGAATTGCCAAGCAGTTAAAGAAACGAAACATGAAACTACCAACATGCAAGAAACGATATGACCGGTAGTATTACCCATCATTGCCGCATAAGCAAGTCCGAAAGGAGCATTTGCACCGATAAGTTCCGTATAAGGTACGATACCTCCGATAATTGCAGTAGACAAAGTATACATAATACCTGCAAGCAATGTTCCGGATAAAACTGCGATAGGAACGTTTTTTTCAGGATTTTCAACAGCAGAGGAATTTGCACACGCAGTTTCAAGTCCTAAGAAAGACCAAAGAATAATTGCAATAGAATCTTTCAATGTTACGATAAACGGTAATCCTCTAGGATTCCACGCCTGCATGTAAGTGTCCATACTGAAAGAAGTGAATCCGAACAAAAGTAATCCTATAATAGGAATCATTACACAAATTACACCTATTGAACCGAAACGTCCGGTACCTTTTGACCCCAAAAAACTTATGGAAGCCGAAAGTATAAGAACAACTATAGTAGTCAAACAAGATCCTACAGGCGAAAGATTCCAACCGAACACATAAGAAGCATAACTTACAACACCTATAGAAATAGCTATATTTGCGATAATAAGAGAAATCGTATAGGTGAAATTGGCAAGGAAATTGCCCAATTTACCGAAACCGTACTCCGCATAACCCCCTAAACCGCCGCCTTTTTTGTTGTACATACCGCATTTTGCAAAAGCATAAGCCAAAATAGTAGCTCCTAAAGAAGCCAAAATCCAAGCGAATATTGAAATAGTACCTATTTCGGCGAGCTTGGAGGGCAGCAAAATTATTCCCGAACCCATCATATTGATAGCAGTAACGGTAGTCAGCTGTAAAACACTCATTTTTTTTGCGTTAGCCATAATACCATCCTTCTTTCCTTCCAGTGTGCGAAAAGCGAAATAATCAAATAGAGAGTATCGCTAATTCACGTTATTGCTAAAGCAATATAACATATAAAAAAAGTTGATACAATACTTATTTTGAGGAGAAAAATGAATAAAAAAATTAAAAATTTTTTTTGAGAACAGAAAACAGAGAATTTGGAAGAAATGGGAAGACAAATTTAAAAGTCAAAAGAATAAAAGTATCATAAAACAGAATTTTTATGCAATAAAAATTCAAAACATGCGAGAAAAACGGAAAGAATAT
>OKKJ01000042.1_pt1 | contig 48057 bp, 51 predicted proteins | sample 1610651 | NCBI WGS metagenome assembly OKKJ01 (sample SAMN04436671, study PRJEB24849) | human gut metagenome | biome: human gut; feature: NICU; material: stool | host: Homo sapiens | place: USA: Saint Louis, MO | collected 2010-07-05 | reverse complement strand
ATGTAGTCTTTATTTTCTTTTTCGGTATTATTCTGGAATATATCAAACAATGAATTTAAGTCTTCGTCGTAAGGAGAAATAAATTCTTCTTTAGCATAATGAATTATTTCTAAGATACTCATCATGCTTCTATCTGATAAAACAGGTAAATCTTTAACTTTGAGATCATGCGTGTTGTGTACCTCAAAAGAAGAGGCAGCTCTTTTTTTGAATATTCCTTCATAAAATTCTTCTTGAGTAAAATTATAGAGTTTTCGCTGTTCTTTGAATAGTTCGTAAAGAAACATTTTGAAATACTCCTTCCGAGGCGCAAAAAAGTGCATTCGTAGAATGATTTTTTGGTTTTTTTATTATGTAATAACTTTTTTTGATAAAAAAGCGCAAATTTTTGCATTTTTGTTTATTTTTATTTTAATCTATGCTATTATTAATTTGTAAGTTAAGTTTAAATAAGAGGAGAGCTATTAGAATGAGCAAACGAGCTATGAAAAAAATTATTCCATTGATAACTTTATTTGTTGTCACACTTGTAGGATAATTAGTTTAGAATCTCGTAGTTACCTTGATATAGCAATTATCTGAGAGATAAATCTTTTTACTTTTTTAAACTTAGTGCGATATAAAGGCAACTTACAAGACAATTAACAAAATAAGAACCGACTGCCATAGGACGGGAATCCTAGAGGACAGTTAAACAATTCATGCTATACCCATGAACTATACTCGGTTCTCGTTTGTTGCAACATTAGTTACAACGTATAGTATAACAATTTTTTATGTAAAATTCTAGACTTTTTTAAACTCCTTTATTTGTCTAGGAAAAGTTTTTACAGTGAATTGTTTTAATTAGTTGTATAAATGTTGGAGCAGCGGGGAATGTATACAGTTCATGTATATATTCCCCGCTTTTTTGTTGTCTGTTAACTTGTTGAAAAAATAAAAAACCAAGTAGCAAGCATTCTCATTTTCTAAAAATGATCCGCTTGTGGGATAATTCAATGCTTTCACGCATTGTTTGTACTGGAACTACTCGTAAGAGCCGTGCAAACAAACCGTGTTGCATGGCTCTTTTTCTACTTGGTTCAGAAAGTAGGTGAATCAATGATTGAACTGAAAGCAACAGATTTGAACCGTATTACGTGTCAACTGACCTTGTTTAATCGACAAAGGTTTAAATTGTACAACGGCACAACAGAACGCATTGTATATGATTTTTCAGGAAGAAATCTGTTGATCAATCCTGTGAGTTTTGAAACGGATCAAGACATGGAACATTTCTTTCGACAAGTAAAACTGATTTATTTTGATGGAAAAGTAGTCGGTTATCGCGGCTGCTCGGAACTTCCGTTAAAACTTGAATGTAGAGCGTTCCAAAAAATGGTTAAACGACAAAAGATGTTACTCAATGCACCATTCAACTATAAGGTTTTTGAAGAAAATGAATTTAGGGAATGGTGTGAGAAAATGAGAAGCTATAAGTAGTGAATTTGGTTTTTTATACTTGGTCTTTTTGTTTGTTAGTTTTAACTAACATGCGCAATTTACCAATAGCTAGGTTAGCTATCGAAAAAGGATGCAGAAAAGCACACGGACACGAAGGTGCAAACTGGCTACACGTCAACTTTTTTGCAAAATTTGGGAGATCCTTAAAAAATGAATACTACAGGACTTATCTAGTCAATCAGCGTGTCTTTAAAGGTCTAGGTAAGGATAAACTACCTAAAGAGTACGGTCAGAATAAAGGCGGTACGTGATTATGGGTGTGACACAGTAACTAAAAAGATTTCGTGCGACGATCTTTTGTTTTAAAGGGAGCCAGATACTTTTTTAGAGTTTGGGGTTGCTACCGCTACAAACCCTGCGATCAGTAAAATCTGTAGAAAATTGCTAAAAAGCTAGCAAACAAAAGGATCAAGTAAAACGAGGATATTTACCATAAAACCAATAGGAGGAAAGTAAACATGAAGACATAGGAGTGTTTTTCTAAGGGGTCCAAGGATAATATTTTTTTAATAATGAGGGCTTTGTTACTATGTTCTTGAGGTGAGAAAATATGACAAAAAAAGTGCAAAATATCTGGCGTAAAGAAATGTTGGCATTGATGAATGAAGACGCAGACTGGTATAGGAATGAAGATACCGAGCGTTTTAAACGAATACAAGAACTTGCAAAAAAGATAGAAACAGCAAGCACCAGACAATTTTCTTCTCATATTAGCAAGGAAAGATTTGAAGCCTATCAAAAAATGGGCTTACAGTTTAAAGAGATAGCGGAAGAATTCAATATAACAACTACGGCATTACAACAATGGCGTAAAGACAATGGGTATCCCATTTACAATAAAAATAATAAGAAATGAGGAAATCAAAATGAAAAAGTTCGCAAGTGCAGGGTTAAGTATTTTAGTCGCAACAGGGGTAGCAGGTATTGGGGGAAATGAAGTACAGGCAGCGGAACAAGCGCAACCAAAAACACCTGAAAATAGTTCTACAGAACAACCAGCAGTAAAAGCTACACAAGCAACGGAGCAAGCCATTACTGAAAAACAGCAACAAGTAACAGAGAAACAAGCAATTGTCGATCAAAAACAACAAGTCGCTGATACTGCGAAGAAAGAAAAAGACACCATTGATCAATCTGTTAAAGAACAACAAGCAGTGGTCGATCAAAACAAAGACGCATTGGATCAAAGTCAACAAGCAGTGACTGACCAACAAGCGGTCGTAGACGAAGCTAAAAAAGTCGTGGATGAAGCAACACCTTCAGCCATTGAAAAAGCCAAAGACCAAGTGGCTACGGATACACAAGCAGTTGATGACCAACAAAAAGTAGTGGATCAAGCTCAAACAGACGTTAACCAACAACAAGCTGTTGTTGATGAAAAAGCAAAAGAAACGAATGCTGCTAAAGTGCAAAATGAAAAAGATCAACAAGCAGTAACAGCTGCAAAACAAGAACAAGCCAAGCTTGAAGAATTAGCGAAAAATGCGGAAGCGGAAAAAGTAAAGGCAGAAAAAGAACAAGCAGCAAAAGAAGCTGAACTGGCTAACAAACAGAAAGAAGAAGCCAAAGCTAAAGATCAAAAAACGAAGGACGATCATGCAGTCGCAGACCAACAAACTGTTGTGACAACTAGTCAAGAGAAAGTAGCAGACGCAAAAGCAGATACAGCTGCGAAACAGGCAGATTTAACTGCAAAAGAAAATACGTTGAAAGATAAGCAAGCAGCAACAAAGCAAGCGCAGAATACTTTAGATAGCTCAAAAGAAGAGCTAAAAGGACATAAAGGGATTAACTTGCCTGCCAATTTCACACCTGATTATTACAAAAAATTATCTGAACAAGAAAAGCAAGCAATGGAAAAAGAAGCATTAGCATTAAATAAAGTTTTTCCTGAAAATCAAGCAGATGCGGCAAAAGCAACGGAAATGATCGACATTAAAAATCCTACAGAAAAACAAAAGAAACAAATGAGTGATTATTTTGTTGGTTTATTAAATGACGTTCGCGAAAAACTTGGCTTGCAAAAATTAAAAGTGTCTAGTCAAAATATTAAATTTGCTTGGGATAATGCGAAGTATACTAATCCTAATGAAATTGGACATGATGAAAATGCAATTAATAAAGCAGCAAAAGAGAATGGTTTTAAAGAGTATCCAGGGCAAAACTTTTATGAAAATTTAAGTGGCGGATACTTCCAACCAAAAGACGGGAAAATATCCGTACTAGATTTTGAGCGAGCAGCAAGAGAAGCTTTAGTCGATATGCTGTTTAATGATGGAAGAATGGGTTATGGACATACTGAATCATTGTTACAAGCAGATAAAACAAATACTGCAATTGCTCTTTCAGAAGAAAATCACGGTTTTTCTTCCGGTAAAATTCATATTATTGGGTACAATCAATCAAGATTGGTAGATCAAAATACTTATGAAGAAGGAAGTGTACCAGTCTTTAAGAGTAAAGAAACCCTTCAAAAAGAAGTAGCAACCAATCAAGAAAAATTAGCTACCGCTAAACAAGCAGAATCAGACGCACAACAAGCAAGAAGTGCAAGTCAGCAAGCCTTAAATACAGCCAAAACAACACAAGCAATAGCAGAAAAAGAACTATCTGTTCATAAAGCGACATTGGCTAATCTTCAAGCAGTTGCGACTAAGAGTACGATAAACTATGAAGAAAAAGTACGGCAAACTGCAACGGCAGAAAAAAGCCTTCAACAAACAAAAGATCAATTGGCAACAATCAATGAGTTAATTCAAAATCGAGCTGCTGTTTTAGAAAAAGCGAAAACAAAAGTTGCAGACGCACAAGCGATAGAACAAACGTCTGCTAAAGTGCTGAAAGAAAAACAAGAAGCCCAAAAAGCAGAAGAAAACACATTGAATAGCTTGAAGGAAGTATTGAATTTAGCAAAAGAAAACTTAAATCAAAAACAAATTGCGCTTAAAAAAAGTACACGTTCATTGTCTCGTTTAGAAAATGCTCAACCAACATACGAAAAAGCATTAAACGAGTTAAATAAAGCAGAAGCGGCAGTGATCCAAGCACAAGAAGCCTATGAAAATTCTCTGAAATCGTTGGAAGAACTTAAAGAACAACAAGCCGTTGCTACACTTGCTTATACACAAGCACAAGAAGACCTTTCTAATGCGAAGTTAGAGCTACAGCAGTACCAAGGCATATTAAGAGACTTAGAGGCACAACAAGCCGAACAGCGCCGACAAGAAGCGTTGCAAGAGCAAGTAGCAAAAGAGCAACAACGCCTTGAACGAGAAGCAAAACAAAACCAAACGTTAGTAGCAAGTGCTACTTCAGCAGACAAAACACCTGGTCTCCAACAGTTATCTTTTTCTAAACAAAAAGAACAGCCAAAAGCACAAGCATTAACACATTCAGAACCTCGTAAGACGAAACAAGTAGCAAAAGCTCAAGAATCCTTACCACAAACGGGAGAACAACAAAGTATTTGGTTGACTATTATTGGCTTATTGATGGCAGCAGGTGCGCTTAATTTCAAAAACAAAAGACGGAAAAATAATTAAAATAGGGAGGATAAATAAATGAACTTTTATGAAATTAAAGATCCTTATTTTGCATTGATTGCTGCTAAAGATGAAAAACAATGTTTAAAACTTTATAAGGATATTGTTTGCGGCATAGAGAATGAAAAAGCGTTCTTCGAGGAAATGAAAACAATTGATAAATACGAAGCGTTGAAAATGGTTGCTGACAGCAGAGTGGGAGAGCAGGAAATGACAGGAATTGAAAGAGCTTTTGAAGATTTAGAGGATCTTGAAGAAGACGGCGAAGTATTGTTAATTGATTGCAATTTGTTATAGGAATGAAAAATTAAGAAGTAGTAACAAAGATATGATACAAGGAGAATCGAAGATACTTTCGGTTCTCTTTTTTCAGTAGAAAACGAAGTTGCTGTGGCGGAATAGAAGTCGCTTAAAATAAAGCAGTAGAATCCCCTTATTGTTTTATTTGATTATGCAAGGTGCGAATCCTTGCCAGCAAGTAGGGTTTACGGTAAACGATCCCGGCTGCCGGCTAGCGAAAACCGTACAGAGATTGAGCGGTAGCGTGGCAAACAACAGCTCTTATACCATTCATAAGCCTACCGCAAAAAGAATGGCAATCTCAAAAAAACAGGAAACTGAAAGGTCGCTCCTTTTAGGTTGGCGTGTAGCATCTGGGATGCAACGGACATGAAGGAAGATAAGAGGTAGGTTCGACTCCTACCACGCCAGTAAGTAGCTTTGCTACGAGAGAAAAAGAACAATAGGAGGAATAACAATGAAAAATTATGATCCAAATATCCGATGGGGCTTGCATACAATCAAAGTAAGTTTCCAACGAGGTGTATACAAAGGATTTGTTACCTTTGTAAAAAGTGGAAATTGTAAAGGGTTAGACGTATTAGGCATAGACGAAGAAGATTTATATGACATGAAATTTAAAGAAAATCCAATCAATTTTAGACTACTTGGTGCAGGTGATGATGGCGAAGAATGGTTCGCAATGACTTTGAAGAATGACAAAAAAGATGAATTGTTAGTTGAAGATGTGTGGGAAGAGTTAAGTGAGTACATTGTGAGGATTGAAATTATTGATTTTGAGGAGGGAAAATAGAGGAGCGAGAAAATACTCGCTCCTCTTTTATATATAGAGAGGCTACCCAGCAATGATAACTAGGTAGCCACAGACATAAAATTACTATTAATCTGGGAATAAATTATTTATACCATGAAAAGGGTTACTTATCAAGAAAAAATACCAATGAATAGGAGAATGTGGAATGAAATAAAGTAATACATCTATAAAAAAGAGAGGAGGAAAAAGTATGACTTGTGTACGTGCGCCATGTCGGAGAAATCGTTGTTTGTAAAGGAAAAAAATAAAAAATCGAGGAGAATGATACATGAAGCAACAAACAGAAGTAAAGAAACGTTTTAAAACATATAAAGCTAAGAAACGCTGGGTAACTGCTCCTATTCTTTTTATAGGTGTGTTAGGAGTTGTAGGATTAGCTACTGATGATGTACAAGCTGCGGAATTAGATACGCAACCAGGAACAACCATGGTGCAACCCGATAACCCCGATCCGCAGGTAGGTAGTACAACACCTAAGACAGCAGTAACTGAAGAAGCAACAGTACAAAAAGACACTACTTCTCAACCGACCAAAGTAGAAGAAGTAGCGTCTGAAAAAAATGGAGCTGAACAGAGTTCAGCTACCCCAAATGATACCACAAACGTGCAACAACCAACAGTAGGAGCAGAAAAATCAGCAGCACAAGAACAACCAGTAGTAAGCCCTGAAGCAACCAATGAACCTCTAGGGCAGCCAACAGAAGTTGCACCAACTGAAAATGATGCTAATAAATCAACGACTATTCCTAAAGAATTTGAAACACCAGACGTTGACAAAGCAGTTGATGAAGCGAAAAAAGATCCGAACATTACTGTCGTTGAAAAACCAGTAGAAGACTTAGGCAACGTTTCTTCTAAAGATTTAGCCGCAAAAGAAAAAGAAGTAGACCAACTACAAAAAGAACAAGCGAAAAAGATTGCCCAACAAGCAGCTGAATTAAAAGCCAAAAATGAAAAAATTGCCAAAGAAAATGCAGAAATTGCGGCAAAAAACAAAGCAGAAAAAGAGCGTTATGAAAAAGAAGTCGCTGAATACAACAAGCATAAGAACGAAAGCAGCTATGTCAATGAAGCGATTAGTAAAAACCTAGTGTTCGATCAATCTGTCGTGACGAAAAACACTAAAATTTCGTCGATTAAAGGCGGAAAATTTATCAAAGCAACTGATTTTAATAAAGTAAATGCAGGGGATTCAAAAGATATCTTTACGAAATTACGGAAAGATATGGGCGGAAAAGCTACTGGCAACTTCCAGAATTCCTTTGTAAAAGAGGTAAATCTTGGGTCTAATGGTGGGTATGCGGTTCTTTTAGAAAAAAATAAACCAGTGACAGTGACCTATACAGGGCTAAACGCTAGTTATTTAGGACGTAAAATTACAAAAGCAGAATTTGTTTATGAGCTACAATCCTCACCAAGCCAAAGTGGAACGTTAAATGCAGTATTTTCAAACGATCCGATTATCACGGCTTTTATTGGTACAAACAGAGTCAATGGTAAGGATGTTAAAACACGCTTAACGATTAAGTTCTTTGATGCGTCAGGTAAAGAAGTACTTCCAGATAAAGATAGTCCATTTGCGTATGCGCTGTCTTCTTTAAATTCAAGTTTAACGAAGAAAGGTGGCCATGCGGAATTTGTTTCTGATTTTGGGGCGAACAATGCATTCAAATACATTAATGGCTCATATGTGAAAAAACAAGCGGATGGAAAATTTTACTCACCGGAAGATATTGACTATGGCACAGGACCTTCCGGATTGAAAAATAGTGATTGGGACGCTGTAGGTCATAAAAATGCTTACTACGGTTCAGGTGTAGGTCTAGCCAATGGGCGTATTTCCTTTTCTTTTGGTATGACAACAAAAGGAAAAAGTAATGTGCCTGTATCTAGTGCGCAATGGTTTGCCTTTAGTACCAACTTAAATGCAAAATCTGTAACACCGAAGAGACAATTTAATAGTCCTAAAGAACCAGTTAAAGCAACCATAGAATTCAAACGCTACAAAGCCAATGTCGTTCCTGTACTTGTGCCAAATAAAGAAGTCACTGATGGCCAGAAAAATATCAATGATTTAAATGTGAAACGTGGCGATTCTTTACAATACATTGTGACAGGGGATACAACAGAACTTGCCAAAGTAGATCCAAAAACAGTAACAAAACAAGGAATTCGGGATACCTTTGATGCAGAAAAAGTGACAATTGATTTATCCAAAGTGAAAGTTTATCAAGCAGACGCAAGTCTGAACGAAAAAGACTTAAAAGCTGTTGCTGCAGCGATTAATTCAGGAAAAGCTAAAGACGTGACTGCTTCTTATGACCTTCATTTAGACCAAAACACCGTTACAGCAATGATGAAAACCAACGCAGACGGCTCCGTTGTTTTAGCAATGGGGTATAAATATTTACTTGTCTTGCCGTTTCTAGTGAAAAATGTAGAAGGCGATTTTGAAAATACAGCTGTTCAGCTGACAAATGATGGCGAAACGGTAACAAATACAGTGATTAACCATGTGCCAGGTAGTAATCCTTCCAAAGATGTAAAAGCAGATAAAAACGGTACAGTCGGCAGTGTTTCTCTACATGATAAAGATATTCCGTTACAAACAAAAATTTATTATGAAGTGAAATCTTCCGAACGTCCAGCCAACTATGGCGGAATCACAGAAGAATGGGGCATGAATGATGTCTTGGACACGACCCATGATCGTTTCACAGGGAAATGGCACGCTATTACGAACTATGACCTTAAAGTAGGGGACAAAACGTTAAAAGCAGGAACAGATATTTCTGCCTACATTCTTTTAGAAAACAAAGACAATAAAGACTTGACGTTTACAATGAATCAAGCATTATTGGCAGCGTTAAATGAAGGAAGCAATAAAGTAGGCAAACAAGCTTGGTCTGTGTATCTGGAAGTCGAACGGATCAAAACAGGTGACGTAGAAAATACGCAAACAGAAAACTACAACAAAGAGCTTGTTCGTTCTAATACGGTGGTGACACATACGCCTGATGATCCAAAACCAACCAAAGCCGTTCATAACAAGAAAGGGGAAGATATTAACCATGGAAAAGTTGCTCGTGGTGATGTTCTTTCTTATGAAATGACCTGGGACTTAAAAGGGTACGATAAAGACTTTGCCTTTGACACAGTCGATCTTGCGACAGGAGTTTCTTTCTTCGATGATTACGACGAAACGAAAGTGACACCAATCAAAGACTTACTTCGTGTCAAAGATTCTAAAGGGGTAGACATTACGAACCAGTTCACGATCTCATGGAACGATGCCAAAGGCACGGTGACGATTTCTGCCAAAGACCCACAAGCCTTTATTCTAGCGCATGGTGGGCAAGAATTGCGTGTAACACTCCCTACAAAAGTCAAAGCTGATGTTTCTGGGGATGTTTATAATTCAGCGGAACAAAATACATTTGGTCAACGAATTAAAACCAATACCGTTGTCAACCATATTCCAAAAGTGAATCCTAAAAAAGACGTGGTTATTAAAGTCGGTGACAAACAAAGTCAAAATGGCGCTACAATCAAATTAGGGGAGAAATTCTTCTATGAATTTACAAGTAGTGACATTCCTGCAGAATACGCTGGTATTGTGGAAGAATGGTCGATTAGTGACAAACTAGACGTCAAACATGACAAATTTAGTGGCCAATGGTCTGTGTTTGCCAATTCTGCGTTTGTCTTAGCAGACGGAACCAAAGTGAATAAAGGGGATGACATTTCGAAACTATTCACGATGACCTTTGAACAAGGGGTAGTGAAAATCACGGCCAGTCAAGCCTTTTTAGATGCGATGAATCTAAAAGAAAACAAAAACGTTGCACATTCATGGAAAGCGTTCATTGGTGTAGAACGAATTGCGGCAGGAGACGTTTACAACACAATCGAAGAATCTTTCAACAATGAGAAGATTAAAACGAATACGGTAGTGACACATACGCCAGAAAAACCACAAACGCCACCAGAAAAAACAATGATTGTACCACCAACACCAAAAACACCGCAAGCACCAGTAGAGCCATTAGTGGTAGAAAAGGCAAGTGTGGTGCCAGAATTGCCGCAAACAGGCGAAAAACAAAATGTCTTATTAACGGTAGCTGGTAGTTTAGCCGCAATGCTTGGTTTAGCAGGCTTAGGATTTAAACGTAGAAAAGAAACAAAATAATTGAAGACGAAAAGAAGGACGAACTGATTGTCCTTCTTTTTTTAGTTATGGAGGGGAAAAATTGGAAGCGGTAGTCGCAGAAAGAGAGGCAAAGGGGATGAAAGAAATTGCCATCCAAGAAAAAGATTTGACCTTACAGTGGAGAGGAAACACAGGTAAGTTAGTTAAAGTTCGATTGAAAAATACACGTGCAATGGAAATGTGGTACAACAAACAAATTACCGAAGAAAACATTCAAGAGATCACCACGTTGAATATTATAAAAAATGGAAAATCTTTGGCATTAGAAGTATATCCAGAAAAAAGTATCTATGTGAAACCAAATTTAGGCAGAATCAATGTGCCTGTCTTTTTTATCAAAACACCTATTAATAGAGGGATATTTGAAGAGATCTTCGGCGAAACGTTAAAAGCATAGTAAATAGATTACAATTTGTTTGATTTTTTAACCAGGCATGCTAAGTTTTTCTGTTTCGGTTCCTTTGGCTTTTTTGTTAGCTATAATAAAAAAATGCTTGACACAAAAATATAGGAGGGAAAAAATGAAGAAAGAAATTATAATCACAGTTAGTAGTGTAGTAGCAACATTATTGGTAAATAAAGTATGTGAGAATTTGTTTAAAAAGAAAAATAATCAGTATGAAGGAAAAACAAAAAACGCGTACAAACTTCTTGACCCTTTTGTAATGGCTTATGACCAATCTAGTGATTTTGGGAACAAATTTAGAGGAATCATAATGAAAAAAATGACAATAGACGAAGTTAAGGAACTAAAGATTGTGTTGCTTCAGCGAAAAAAAGCTGTTAAATGGGATGAAGAAGGGTTTGCTTATAATCACCTGCTGAGAATTATTGATGAAGTCTTACCAATTGAAAATAGTTTAGAAGAAAGATTTGCGAAAAAATCTAAGTAATAGCATACAGAAAAAATTATTAGAGGAGTGAAGGATATGTCAAAAAGTGTGAGCAGTGACGAATTTTGGGCGTATTTACAACGAGAGTATTTTTATCGGTTTCCCAAAGCAACACATGATGAGGCCATGGCGTTTTTAATGCGTTTTACAGAAGTGAGCAAAAATTCGACAAAAGAGGGCGGAATAATCATTGAAGAATTGTTCGAGGAAGAACGAAAACGCAGAGAAAGACGGTGATTTTTCGATGAACGAACGTGAAAAAGATATAAAAAAGTGGCTTTGCCAGTTATTAGATCAGACCTATCTAAATGCGGAAGCGTATAAAAATTTTTTTGTAAGAGTTCTTCCGAAACAGCGTAAACGGACACTTGGTAACTATTTAGAAGTAGAACGTGTATTAGAAGTGAGCAATTTGTTACGAGAGCCTGTGGAAGTCATGCTGACACTGATACGCTTATTAGCTGCTCATATTGTTGTTGTTAATCGTGAGCAATTTCAAGAGGAAGAAGCAAAAGAGAAAATAGTGAAGGAATTATTAGGGGAATTGCTTAAGCAAGGGAAAATTAGTCAAAAAGAACAAACAATTATGTTAGGCACTGGTTTTTTAGAAGAAGAAACTGCTCTTTATGGCGAGTTAGAAAGTTGGGCGACTGATGCGAAAGAAACCATTTATTGTACGGTAGTTGAGAATGGCTTCTCTATTAAAATGGAGTTACACAGACTTGGGTATCAATGGCTAAAAAGTCGCCAAGCTTGGGTGAAAAGTTACGAGACACAAGAAGCTGCTGAAGTCGCCAAAGGTCAGCTTTGGGCATTAAGTAGTGAAATAGAAGTTAGTGTAGAGACACCGATTACTTGTTTGTTTCATTTTGATTATTATTTATCCGTTAAGCCAGCGGAACGTTACAATGAAACGATTGTTGCTTTTGGGTATATCTATGAAAATTACGGCTTTAAAAAGAAATTTGTCAAACAAGTACCAGTAAAAGATTTTTCAGGAGAACGTGAGCGTTTAGCACGATTAGAAATTCCTTTTGAACTAGTAGTACCAAAAGAAAGACAAGTGATTTATTGACTATTTAAGAATAATTTAGGAGGAATAACAATGGCAGTAAAAATTGATGGAACGATAAAAAAACGGGTTCAATCTTTAATGGCTTTAAATGGACAGTCTTATGAAGAATGGCTTAATAATCAGCACCAAAAGTATTTAAATGAACAAGCAGAAGTCATTGACCGACTATTGAAAAAAGAATTGGAACGGAAAAAAGGAACAAATGAATAGTTAAAGTAAGTAGAATAATTTAGGAGGAAATCAAAGTGAAAAACAAAATTAAGAAAAAAGTGAAGTATTTTACAGCGGTAATTCAAACGATTATTGGTCTTGGATGGATTGAAGTGAGTACGATGATGCCGGCATTTGCCGATGTTGAACGAACAATTCAAGGCGTTGAAACTGGTTTAGGATCGGAATTTAAAAAGTTTGCTAATCCGGCATTAGGTATAGCAGTCCTCATTTATGGAGGAGCTAGATTTATGGGACATGATATTGCACAATGGGCAAAAAAATGGGTTTTCGGAGCATTTGTTGGTGCAGCAATTATTGTGAACTTTACTTGGATTAAAGATACTGTTTGGGGTTGGTTAGGAGGTTGATTCTTAAATGACTGTAGAAGTGGAGATTTTATCGTCTAACGTTGAAGTCTTAGAAAAACAACCACCGTTGGAGTTACTTCCCTTCGCAGATTTTATTGAAATCACAAGATGTATGTATGTTAAGGAGGCAGTAACTTTCCAACTATTGGAAGTTGGTGGAGATCCTTTTTATCGGGGAAGTTTTGAAAAATTAAATGATGAATGGACACTAGAAAAAGATATACAAAAGAAGTTAAATCAACTAGTCAAAAAAAAGAAAATGACGGCAGAGCAGGCGGAGGAATTACTCTACAAAATTCCTTTTAAGAATCTACAGGAGGCTAGTTTTTCGAACGAAAAGAAAACGAGATTCTTCAAAAAAGAGAAGAAGCCCAAAAATACCCAAAAAGTCGGGAGGCTTAAAAGGAAAATACACGTTATTTCTCCAATAAAACTTTCCCAGAAACAATTGAGAATTTTAGGAGTGTTTGTGATAGGAATACTCTTAATTGTGATTGGTTGGAAATTAATGGCGGGAAGTCAATCGACGGCCAAAACTAGTTCAGAACCTACGTATCAGCAGTTAGTCAATAAAGAAAAGTACGCTGAAATAGTAAAAAAATATCCTGAGAAAGAACCAGAGCTAATTGAGGAGTTATTTCAAAAAGAAGATAAAGCTGGTTTGAAAAAAATAGCTGAACACTCTAATACACAGTTAGCTCAGCTATATCTTGCTTTTTTAGAGAAAGATTGGCAGAAAGTAACAGAACTTTCCAAGTTACCACAGGATAGTGATGTTCAAGCAATGGTAGGCTATGCTTTTTTAGAACAAGGTAAGATAGAAGAAGCAAAGCTTATTAACAAAGAAATTCAAAACGATACGCTAACAAAACAAATCAAAAGTAAGGAAATCGAACAGGCGTATAAACTTCTTAGAGAGCGAAAAATATCTGAAGCGGAGAGAATAAACGAAAGATTGAAGGATAATGGATTATCCGAAGCAATTAAAGTAGCCAAAAGTATTCATAACTTGTTAGAAAAATACGCCAAAGATAAGGAAAATAAAGAATTATCAGAAAACGAGCGAAAAGAAGCTGCTGATAATTATCAGCTATGGATGAAAAATTTGGAACAAATTGGTAAGTCTGTTCATTAATTCGGAGGATAAAATTATGAATGAATTTACGAATTTCAACTCTTTGTTCCACTGATTACTTTTACGGATTAGATAAAAAAAGAGCGAAAAATGTGATATAATCACCAAGAGTAAATGGAAGTTGAAGACGGTAGCATAAATCCACCGCAAAGGAGCTGGTGCCTATGAGAGTACTCATAGTAAATCAGAAAAACTGGCAAAGGAGTTGTGCAGTTGTGTCTGTATTAGAAGTGTTGGCCTTGCTTACACTATTAATACAAGTCTATAAATTAGGCAAAAAAGACGACAACAAAAAAGACCGTCGGTAAACTTTAGCAGGTTTCGACGGTTTTTTTGATTGTTGAAATATATGCTGCCGATCTTCTATCGGTCATTTACTCTAAGAGGACATGTTTCGAGCATGTCCTCTTTTCATAATCTATTATACGTATAACGAACGAGAAAGTAAATAAAAAAGCAAAAAAAGGGCTGTTCTAAAAAGAATAGCTCTTTTTTTGTACACAACAATTGAGAGGAATGAAAGAAATGAACGGAAATCAAAAAGAAATCGCTAAAAAGCAGCATAAATATTTAATTATTGGATTATGTTCAGTTGCGTTACTAGGAAGTGGATTAACTTATGCCGCACTCAACCAGGGGGAAAAGAAGGAATCACAGACAGAACAACAAGGTCCAAAACCTATAGAAGAACGTCAAACGCCAAAAAGCAAACAGTCTCCTTGGGAACGGAAAGTGACGGAGAAAGAAGAAAAAAATAAGGATAAAGAGAAAAAAATAAAGAATAAGCAGTCGAATAAAACGAAAGACTCGTTAGCTGAAGTAATTAGCGGTTTTGAACGTACAAAAGAAGAAAAAACAAAACTCTTTGGTGTGGAAATGCCAGAAATAAAAAGCGATCTTTTAGGACAACTAGCCAATGCGCTTGTTCAACAGGACCGTAAGGAAGCGATTCGAGAAACGAATAAAAAAGAAAAACACCGGGAAACAATTCTTGCGTTAGCTAATGAGAAAAAGCCAAGTGAACCAATGGAAAAATTACCAGAGAAAACAGACGCAATCGATAAAACACTTTTACCAGAAAAGCCTGTGATTCCGGATAAACCGCTAGTGCCTAATGAACCCAATGTACCGGTAATCCCAGAAGTTCCAGAGCAACCATCAAAACCAGATCTACCGGAAGTGCCAGATCAACCAGTTGAACCCGAACAGCCAACAAAACCAACGGTTTCAGAATTGATTAAAAAATCACAAGGTCAACTAGTAGCGGCCACACAAAAAGCACAAAACATTAATCATCAACTAGAAAACGTGCAGAAAAGGTTAACGCAACTCACTCAAGTGGAAGAATTAAGTAAGAATGGGGAAGAAACAACAAATTATTGGTCAGAAGTAGCGCATTTAGTCGATGAATATAATCAGTTATCTGAACAAATTAAAACCTTAGTAAGTGAGAACAATGAGGTAGAAGAGATTAATGCAGCTTTGTATAACCAAACATACCAACAACTACAAGAAAAAGTTGTCGAAGTTCACAACGCCCAAGAAAAAGCGAACCAGGCAACAAATGATTTTGAAAACAAAGTTTCTAATGCAACGAAAACGCATGAAAACTTGGAAAACCTAGAAAATCACTACGAAGAAACATTGCAACCTCAAGCAGAACAGGCAAAAGAAACGGTTGGTGCAGAAATTGATGAAGCGCAAACCAATACAGAAGTGGCTGTCAATGTTCAAACAGAAGTTGCACAAGCAGAAGCAGCTGCTGTTGCTGTACAAAACAATCAAGAAAAAATTTCACAACAATTGGTTGTCGCAAAGAGTCAAGAAACACAAGAAACATTAAGTGAGGTACAAGATACCGTAAAAGAAGTGAAAGAAATCGCAACTACGCAAAATCAAGCCGTTGCAGACGTACAAAAAGATTTTACTCACTTACCACAACCAATCAAAGACCAACCAAAAGAACCAGAGACAGTCTCTGATTCAATGATAGGTACGACTGCACAAAAAGAAGAAGCGGAAGTTAAAATAGATGAACCAACGAGTCAAATGGTGGAGACGCCTATTACCAATCAAGAAAAGTAAACATAATTTTCAAAAAGTAGATTTGAACCAGAATCCTTTTTATATAAGGTCAAAAGAAAATAAAAATTGTTCGAAGTGAATAGAACATTAAAAAAGAGAGAGCTCTTGAAGTAAGAGTTGCTCTCTTTCTTTTTTATTGGAGGGAATCAATCAAATAAGGAGTGGAATTATGGATCGGTTAAAAATATTTGCAATGTCGTTGATATTTCTATTGCTGGCCGGAGTAATGACTTTGACTTTTATTGGTACTGTTTCCCAGGAATCCCACTTATATCCTATAGAAACTCAAATAAAAGTAAAAAGACTATTACTACCAGTGATTCAATCAAAAGATAATTTAACAGACGAAGAAATTTTAGCATATGAACAAGAGTTATCCCCCTTCATACAAAAGGATTTCCCCTTAGTAAAAGATATTCTATCAGTTGAGAAAAAAGAGAGGAAATTTTTAGAGCTTACTGTTGTTTTTCAAGATAAAGAAGTCAGAACTATTGCATATCCGTTAAAGGATGTGCTAGAAAATGTACCTAAACTCAACGAAACATATCAAAAAAATGTTGCTCTCAAGGAAAAACAACAAAAGAGCATCGAGAAAGACATAGAGAAATTAGAGAAACAAAAACAAGTAATTGAGAAGAGATTAACTAAGTGGAAAAAGTATGATTTAGTACACCGAATTAGTGAGACTTTAATAGGTGATTAAATAAAAAGAGGAGAACGCTAGGAAAACAGCGTTCTTTTTTTGATTGGAGGGAATCAATCAAGTAATGAAGAAAAAAGAAAAAGGAAAGTTTAAAAAGAAAAATTATGAAAAAGCAAAGCAAAACAACCTACGTTTTTTAGCAGATAAGCGTTTTTTAATCCCTGCCATGATTTTTCTTTTTTTAACAGAAATAATCGTAGGCAATTGGTTATTACAAAATATATTTTCTCTTTTAAAAAGTAATCTTTTTTCTATCCAGTGGGTAGAATTTAAAGAGACCCTTTTCTATTATCCGTTGTCTGAGTACTTGTTTGCTTATATTCTTTTGTTCATAGCAAGCATACTATCAACAAGCATAATCGCTTATCGAATGTATACGTCTTTTCGATCATTGGAGGAAGAACATGTGCAAGGAACAATGGATTTTGAAAGCACAGAAGGAATGGACAAACAATATCCAACCGTAGAAGTACACCCTTTTACTAAAACGGAGGATTTTTATGATGGAAAACCAGGATATCCAGTAGGCAGAAAACCTAAGACCATGAAACAAAAAGCAGAAGGCACATTTTCTCTCTATGTAGATACTACCGATTCCAATACCATTACGTTAGCAGGAACTCGTCAAGGGAAAGGAATCTATTTTGTAGACACATTTATTGATATACTCACACGCGCACGATTGATTGCTAATCGTGCTTCTTTTGTTATGACGGCTACAAAAGGTGATGAACCTAGAAAATGGTACAACACGCTAAAACGACGTGGGTATCGTATAAGAATTGCTAACGTAGTCAATCCTTATTATTCAGACCCAATCCCAGCATTAGCTGTGTTTAATAATTACTATCGGCACTATAAGCGTTTAAAAAAAGAGAGTGTGGGTTTAAAAGAAAAAGGAAAAGCTAGCGAAAGATTAAATGTAAGTATTAAAGCAGAGCAACAATTATCCAATGCAGAAAAAATTATTAAACAGGTAGCATTTTCTTATTTTCGTGAAGTGAACGAAGGTAAAGACGGCGGGTTTTGGACGAAGGCGTGTCGAAGTTTGTTTATGAGTGTGGGTCTTGCTTTAGCTGATCAGGAATACGAAGAGAATGAAACAAGTAAAGTGAATCCTTACACTATTTATAATGTTGTAAACGACATGCAGAGACGGAGGATTAAAGAAAATTCGCATGAATTTTTAAAGAAATACTCAAATGATGAAAATGAGTTACAGCGGTTGCTAGCTGAATATGAAAATAAAAGCGAATTAGACGTATTTTTCGGCGAATTACCACGAACGCACCCGGCAAAACGTCATTATGACGCCATTTTTGCTTCAGCACCCGCTCATGTGACGTTGGGAAATATTATTACGCATTTTGATGGAGATTTAGAACCATTCTTAATGACGTTAAATGCAAAAATGACAGCAATTGATGATGGTTTTGACATGGAACTAGTCGGGTTTGATAGAGAACAACCAACCGCTGTCTTTGTAATGCTAAGTGACGCGGATACGTCTAATAATCAATTAGGTGTGATGTATTTAGAACAAATTTATCAAGTATTGTTGAATCGTTGTAATTTAGAAGACGATTCTCAGTGTTACCGTGATGTTCATTTTATCTATGAAGAAGGTGGAAACTTAGGAGTTGCTATTTCTGATTTAGCACGTAAATGGACTGCTGGATTAAGTAGACGTTTGTTTTCACATTTGGTCTTGCAGGATATTCAACAATTATCTTCTCTCTATGATGAAGATACAAAAGATATTATCTTAGGCAATACAGGAAACTTAGCTTATATAAGGACAGGTTCAGAGTCCACTAATAAATATATTTCCGGACGTCTAGGAGATCGTTCGAATTATTCAAAAACAAGACATAAAGATCCATTATCGATTAAGTCGACAGAAACAGAAAGTACAGAGAGAATTGATTTACTTGCTTCTTTTGAATTAGAACGACTACGTGAAGGAGAATCCGTTATTTTACGTATTAATAAACACAGAGATTTGGAAGGAAACCCTATTTATCAGTATCCTATTTACAATACGTACGAAAATGATACAAATTTGATTCCTTTTTATAAATTCCGAAAATTAGATAAGGTTTCTTGGGAAGAAATACCAGTAAACAATCAATTCATGGAAATAGAACTAGAGGATTTAAACTGGAAACTACAACCAGGGAAAATAATTGACCAACAAAAACAAGTGATTCCGCAAATACCGACGTATAAGAAGCCAGAACGAAGAAAAGACAGCAATAGCATTACACCAATAGAACAGATTGCAAAAAAAGAAGTGAAATCAGTTTTTTCAACAGAAAAATATGCAAAAGAGGCGAAGTTTCTTGAAGATATGTATGGAGATAAATTAGAACATTTAGTAATCAATGTGTTCTCAGTCGAGCAACAAAAAAGACTGATAGCTTTGATTCAAATGACTGGAGAAAAGGAACCTCAATCATTTGCAGAACTGGAAAGAGTATCGAAAACTGGCAATGTTCGTTCTTATATTAGTTGTATTTTATCAAGTTTCGGTCAGGGGGCGGTAAATATGGTTGTACAACAACTAAAAGAATGGAGGAATTCTAATGAGTTCTGATGAGATTCTAAAGATTTTAATTACATTTGATGATTTCCTCAAACTAGCGAATTTTGGGGCAGATATAGGACGGAATATACTTTTTGGTATTGCACGTTTTTTCTTATGGATTGTGCAAAATTTAGAAAACATAATGACAGAAATGTTGACCTTCTTAGGTTTTTATAATGATTCTTCTCTTAAAGGAGAGGGAGGGCTGCTACAAACATTAATCAGCTTTAAGTCATTTGGTGTTGGCATTGCGATTCTAACAATAGGTTTAGTATTAATGTTCGGGAAATCCTCTCAAACAAGAGATATTCCTATGAATGTACTTATGTTGTTGCTGATGTCTTTAATGCTTCCAACAATTATGAGTGATGGAATGAAGTTGGTTAAAGCTACACAAGGCGAATTAAGCGCCACACAAGGAGATATTGGGTTCTCAACGATTAAAAATAATGTTACAGATGTTTTTGTTTTAGCAGATGGTGGGTGGAAAACGACTAAGCCTGAAAATAAAAACTATTTAACAGATGTAACAGGGTTTGACGTGAACGAACGTATTTTAGATCCCGATGAAGTTGAAAATGGGGAAGTGCTAAAGTACAAGTTAAGAAACAAGCAAAATGAAGAAGGTAAAGAAGCAGTAGAATTAGATGAAGGGAATGGAGGAGTTCTAGGTTGGTTAATAAAATCAATGTTTGCTCCCAAATATTATCGCTGGAAAGTAGACTGGATACCTTTAATTGTTACTTTAGGGGTGTTGGCTTTTTCATTGGTCATTTCAATGGTAAGAGTGGGCAGACTAGGGATAGAGTTAGCTTTTAATGAATTGTGGGCTAATGTTGTTGTTTTTTTCAGCTTTAGAGAGACTAAGCGAGCGAAAATGGTATTAATGGAAATTGTTGGTGGATTTGTCATGGTGATTTCTATTTTTACAATGTACTATGTTTTTATTTATTACAACAGTTTCGTTTTTGCGACAACTACGTCCATTTGGGCGCAGTTATTTGCAGTAGTTGGCGGCGCATGGTTTATTTACGATGGTCCTGCTATCATACAAAAAACACTGGGAATTGATGCTGGATTATCAACAGCTGGTTCTTTTGTAATGGGCATGGGTGCTAAAAAAGCAGTAGATCAAATTGGTAGTGGTGTAAAAACGACTGTAGGAGCAGCTACTTCTGGTACTGTAGCAACCGCAGGTTTTGTCGCAGGATTAGCTTCTGGAAACGCCGAGAGAAAAAATGATGAAGATGCGAATTTGAATAAATTTGATACCGATAATGAATCTGAAAAAAATACTGAAGATACAAATAATGCGCCACAAGACGAACCGAGTGACACTCAAATGAACGATCCTTCAAAAGATGTATCTGAAGAACCTAATGAAGCAGTTAATGACGAAGATATTGCCAATAGTAAATCAGAGGAAGATTCAGACCAGGAAACTTCGGATAATACAAATACATTAGATAATCAGGAAAAAAATGGAGAGGATATTAACGATTCGGCTGTTGATGAAAATGGAACAAACGATGGCAAAGAAACAGAGGATTTTGAAAGTAAAAATACGGATACAGAAACGAATGATCAAAATATGAGTGATTACGATGAACAAGAAAATGTTAATGACGATACACCTAAAAACACAACGACTGCTAATGAGGGTCAGCTAAATGATAAGAAAATGGCCGATAATGAAGATGAAAACTCTAAATATACAGGTGAATCAAGCAACATGGAACACTCCGATTCTGATAGTGAGTCTGAATCACCTTCTAATAGTTCAAGTGAGCCATTAGAAAATCCATTTAAAAAGAAAGTTAGTCAAATGGTAAATACTAACAAATATCAAAAGAACATGAAAAATCCTATTGGTAACCAGGTAGATAGATACAAGAGAAACAAAGAATTTGGACAAGAAGTAAATGAATGGCTAGCGCAACGAAAAGAGCAGAAGTCACAACAACTACCTAAAGAAAAAAGACCAAAAAATAAGAAAGGATAGAGACCTATGCATGAGATACAAGAAGAAATATTTACCCAAGCAAAGTTTGTAGGAAAGATTTTAACAAAAGATGCGGTTTGTTGTTTCATTCTCTTTCAGGTAGCTACAGGACTACAAGAAAGAACATATGGACCTTTAGGAACAATTGCTTTTCTTTTTGTAATGATTATGGGTATTTACTGGTTATCTCCCAGTTCTCTTACTAGGAATAGTTTAAGAAACTATCAACGGTTATGGATAATCTTAACGAACAATAGACAAGCGTATCACCCATTAGCACAACAACAATTCCAAGACGAAGAAGATTTATCTATGGCAATGCTAACCGAGGAAGAATTAGCAGAAGAAGACAAACTGATTGAAGAAGAAATGAAAGAATATAACTAAGGTAAATTATTTAAATGTAAAGAAAGCAGGGAATATTCTTTGCTTTCTTTTAAAGTGTTTGATTATTACTCCAGTAGATTTAATCTATTCCAAATTTGACAAAGTAGAGTAAAAGGAAGTGAAAGAATTTGATTGTAGATACAGATGAATTATTGGATGTACAAGTAGAGCCAGCTTTGGTAGATACTACGACAAAAGAGAAAAAAAAGAAGAAAATACAGAAGGTTGAAAAATCGGTGCTGGCCTTTATGCCAGAACGTCGAATTATTTCAGAAGAATGTATTGCGTTAGAAAAAGGTGTAACCAATTTTTATCGAATTGAAGATTCTTCAGCAAGAGAAGGAAGTTTAGAACAGCGGCAATCTGCATTGAATGATTTCCTAGTCTTTTTAAAAACTATTTATACAGACATAAAATTCATATTTACAAGTTTTCCTATTGATATGTCTGAAAATATTGATTATGCAAAACGCCGTTTTAAAATGGGCGCGTTGAGCGAGACAGTAAAAAAAGAACAACAATATACGTTGGCAGTCCTTGAAAATTTAGATAATACGCGATTGATTGATACGGTTTATTTACAAGTATTTGCGGATGATGAAGAGCAATTAAAAGAAGTTGAAAGAGAAATTCGTCAAGCGCAAAGTACAGATTTTCGTATTAATACGATGACACTAACACAAAAAATAAAATTTTTATTTCGTCGGTACAATCCATTAGCTCCTTTGCCAATAGGAATTCCTTATCAACGGACAGATTACACTGGAAGAGACGAGAAGGTGCAAAAAATTGTAGCAAAAAAAGGCTACGATCCTTTGTTTGTGGGTACGATTCAACCAGTGGGTGGAATTAAACCTCATTCTTCTAAAGATTTACAAATTTCTGATGGGTTTATTCGAGTACTTAATCTAGTCATTTATCGTCCTAAAAACAATCCTAACTTTTGGGGAGAACAAGTCTTTTGTATGAAAAATGTATTAACTACTTTAGATACGCATACAATTGATACCTCCAATCCACTTGTTGAGCAGAATTTGAATCGGAGCTTAGGAGAGTATGAGGACAGAGTTTATAGCTCTAAAGATAGGATTTCTCAAAAGAAAGCACGCAAAGAGTATGAAAAGTTAGATAGAACAGTAGAAAACGTCCTTGAATCTGTTGAGGTATTAAAAGAGATACACGTACGTTATGTATTGGCTGAATCTACTATTGAGAAATTGGACGAACGTGAACAAGAAGTCATGCGAAAACTTAGAAAACACCAGTTCCAAGCGTCTTGTTTTTTAGATGAACAGGAAAGACAATTTAAAGCGACGTTTGTTAGCTTTAAAGAAGGCGCGAAGCTAATCAAACGAAAAGGGAAGGAAATAAAAGGAACAGCATTAGCAGGGAGCTATGCGTTTAACTATGCCAACCATATTGACCACGATGCTCCGTATAGTGGTTATCCGTTGTACGGTTCAGGTGTCGTTTGCCTATCTACAACGCATAAAGATAGTTTGAGAAAGTCCTATAGCAGTATTATTTTAGGAAGCCAAGGGTTCGGTAAGACAACAGCGGCTAAAAAGCAGTTAAAACAAGCTGTAGAGTATAATAATATCCATTATGGGTTTTATGTCAGTGATGAAACAAAACGGCTCACAGAAGCTCTAGGCGGTGAATTTTATGATGGTCGAGAAGTTCGATTGAATCCTTGTCAAATTTATCGTTCTGACGTGGATGCTCGAACAAAAAGAACGAAGGAAGAGCAGTCGTTAAAAACTAATTTAGTGAAAATGAGGTTAGTTTTTGGATTAGCAGAAAATATTGATTTTCAAAGTCCAATTATGACAACGGCTAAAAAAATTTTTAATAATGGATATGCTGATTACATGGAACGCCATGGGTTAGAGGTCAACAAAATAACGCAATATGATCCAGAACAGTATCCAGTTTACTCAGATATCCTTGAATTCGCTAAAAATGAATACAATAAAGCTACGGAAGAATTTGAAAAGAAAGACATGTATGATTTTATTTCAAAATTAGAATCATTTATTACAGATTCAGGAAATATTTTTAACCAGAAATCGACATTTGATTTTTATAATAAAAAGCTTGTAACGTTTAACATGGAAAATCTCGTGAAGTCAGATATATCCACTTATAATGCACAATACTATAATTTATATACAGCAGCGTTTAGTGAATCTGTACGAGTTGGCCAACGTGAAAAATATTTATTTGATCGTAAACAGAAAAAAGTGGATGAGTTAATTTATTCTAATATGACTTCCGATGAATTCCATAATCCAATACGGACAAAAAATAAAGTTTTACTGAAGGAATTAGATCGCTATAACCGAGAAGGGCGAAAATTATTAATCGGACAAACTTATATTATGCATGACATAGCAGATGCTTTTCCTGACTATAATAGTGAAAATGGAGAAATGGGGGAGATTTCTCAAATTGTTGTCAACTTGTTTAAACTTTCGACGTATCGCTTTTTATTTAAACAAGACGAATCTTCAGAAGAATTACTAAAGAAAGTATTTGGTAAGCAACTTAGTGATTATGATATAGCAGACATTATTGGATTTGAGGAACGTGATATTCTGTTAAATATTAAAGGAGCAAAAAATATCAAATTCCGCTATGGTTTATCAGAAACAGAGAAACGAATCTTCGATGGAGGACTATAACCATGAAAAATAAAGAGGGAAAACAATCTAAACCTAAAAAGAATTATTTAAAAAAGACAAAAAAAGCATTTCAACTCGTAGTTTTTGGTAAAAAACGAGAGAATATTGAAAGTTTCCAAACAAAGAGACTCTACTTCGTATTAGTAGGTGTCTTTTTTTTGTATCTTTTATTCTCCTTTTTAATTTCTTAAAAGGAAGGTGGGCGAATAATGCATACAAAAAAAATTCCTGTTTTTACAAAGAAACAGCTAGACGTTGCTAGAAGGACAAATATGTTAGCGTTTATGCTAGAAAAAGGAGAAATTTTTGAGCAAGTTTCTTCAAAGTTTGTAGAACATGTGGATCATGACAGTATGAGAGCAAATATAAAAAATGGCATAGTCAATTGGTATTCAGAAGGGATTAGCTCGTATAATAATGCCATCGAGTTTTGCATGGCTTATTATAATGACCCCTACGAAGACACTGTTCAGCAGTTGTTAGATTATCAATTTGCTAGACAAATAAATAAAGAATTTTCTAAAAGATGGATAAATAAAGAGGAAAAAAATCCGTTTAATTTGCAACATTTATCCGTTGCAGGAAATTATGATACAGGCCGACTTGATGAAAAAGGGTGGGCTTATTTGCGTAGTAGGCATTTATCGGACGAAACGATTGGTCGTTTTGCAGATGGGTCAATTACTTCAGACAATCGTGGGAATATTTTGTTTAAAATCACAGACATTGGGAAGAACGAATTTGGGACCTATGTTGGGGCTGATGTTCAAGGAACATATGCTAAGCCGTTAGAAAAGCGTATGAAAATAAATAAAAAAGGAGAATTAAAACTAGACCGAAAATATTTTAAAGGAATAGCAGAAAATAGCAATGGCCGCCGTGGCTTTTGCTTTGGCGCCAATATGGATTACAAAAGTCCAATTACCCTTTTCGTTACAGAAGCACCAATAGAATCACTATCACTGTGGGAGTTAGATAAGGAAAATTTACCTAATAACTCCTTTTTCTTGTCATTATCTGGTTCAGGAACAAAACAAGAAACCATATGGAAAACGTACAAAGACTTGCAAAACATGCTCAATATTAACGAAGGAACGATTGTAATGGCTGTAAATAATGATAAATCAGGAAAAGAATTGATTCGTGCAGTTCACAGCCAATACAAACAATCTGAAGACTTAAAACAAATAGCAAAGCTGTCTTTATATTTACCACCAATCGAAAATGGAGACTTTAACGAATGCCTGGAATTAAAAAAGACTGGACGTTTGGAAAGTCGTGAAATTAAGAAGAAAGAAAACGAACAAGCCAAAGCAATTTTTGAGCAACAAAAATCAGCTGTTCAAGAGATGAATGTATGAAGTCATTAAAAATAAAAATAATTCTCATACTTTCTGTGTTAGGACTTGGGTGTTTAACTGTTATAGCTGTTGTTCAAGAAACGGAAAGAATGATTCTTATGATTGCAGGTGCAGAGTCAGAGGAAAAAAATAATGCCTTGCCAAATGAGAATGTAAATCTTCCTCCGGAAGTTTTAGCGTTAAAACCAACAGTGGAAAAAGTGGCCAAGGAAATGAGCATTCCTGATGAAGTACCCTATCTTTTAGCGATAATAATGGTTGAATCGGGTGGTCGCGGGGGTGATCCATTTCAATCTAGTGAAAGTGCGGGGTTACCTCCTAATACGATAACCAGTCCGGAACAATCGATTCGTCAAGGCGTCACTCATTACAAAAGTTGTCTTGATTTAGCGAACCAATATAGCATTCAAGATAGAAAAGCTGTATTACAAGCTTACAATTATGGTGGTGGATTTTTAAGCTGGCTTTATCAAAAACAGAGACCTTATTCTTTTGAATTAGGAGCAGAATTTGCGAAAGAACAAAGTGGAGGAGCCAAAGTAGTTTACACGAATCCTATTGCAAGCGCTAAAGGAAATTGGCGCTATGCATACGGAAATATGTTTTATGCAGAGCTAGTTTATCAGTATGTTGCAAGCATGCAGCAAGGCATTAATGAAGGAAATGGGGGAAACATACAGGTATTAGAATCTATTGTTGGTCAATCAATATATGGTGGAGAGTGTTACATGCTTACAGCATATTATGTTGAAAAATTGGGTGGCCCACAGCTGCGTGGAAGTGGCTTTGATTATGCCGAAAGAATTGGTGATGATTACAATTGGTCAGCGTACGGTTGGTCAGTAATTTTTGACCCCAAACCGTCTGATCTAAGGATAGGAGATATCGTCAATTGGTATGCAGGTGGTGTATTAACCCCTCAAATATATGGCCATACAGGCGTGATTTCAGGTGTATCAAATGGTGGACAAGCATTTACTACCTATGAGCAAAATTCAGAGCGTGGGCGAGTTGTAGCAAAGTATAATCGGACATTTGATATAACAAAAATACGTAGTATTGTTCGTAAAAATAAGTAATATTTGACGAGTGATTGAGGGTGTGTTAAATTTAGTTTAACATACGTATAGGAGATGATAGTCATGGAAACAGTAGTACGTAAAATAGGCAATTCTGTAGGAGCAATTTTCCCAAAAGGGATTTCTCCAGAAGTTGGAGATGCGTATACAATTTTTAAAATTGATGATACGTATATTCTAAAGCCTAAAAGAGAAGATATATTTAAGAATGATGCAGATTGGAAAGACTTTAGAGATTCTGTGACTGTAGAAGATACAGAATGGGATACAATGAAGTTAGAAGGGAAAGAATACTAGATGGATTACCCAAAGCAAAGGGATATTATTTGGATAGATTTTGACCCTTCAAAGGGTAAAGAAATCAAAAAACGAAGACCCGCTCTAGTTGTGAGTAAAGATGAATTTAACGAGCGTACGGGTTTTTGTTTAGTTTGCCCTATTACTTCTACAAGACGAAGCTTTGCGACATATGTAGCGATAAAAGACCCTCAAAAAATAGCAGGAGATATAGTTACCCATCAACTGCGTTCAGTTGATTTCATGAACAGAAATGTAGAAAAAATTGAACAGTGTGATCTGCTGACTTGGGTCGATGTTATTGAAGTAATTGGTATGTTCATTTAGATACAACAGTCAAAAATCTAAATTAGATAAGTAACCTAAGATAACTACTTAGGTTATTTTTTTTTATACCAAAAATGTAAAGGAGAAGATTATGAAATCTATAACCCAACTTTTAATAATGGGTGCATTTGGTTTAGCATTAGGGATAGGTGGAACATTTGTATATGCTAAAAATGTACTCCTTCCTCAACAAACCAAAACCATTCAAAATTATGTTAAGAAAACGAATGATTTAGAACAAGAATTAAAAGCGTTTAAAGAAGATAAAGAGGGTGCTTCTACTAAGGAAATCCCTATTCCAAAACACTCTTATTCACACCAAGAATACGTTAACTTGAAATCAATAGGTGAACAATTTTCTAAAAGTTATTACGACATTACTACAGACACGGCGGAAGAAAAGTTGAAAGGATTATCTAAAATTTTAACACCAAAACTTAGTGGAAAATTACGTCCGGCATGGGTTGACGATTATAAAAATAGTATTCGAATTGAACAAGAAACTATTAGTGAACAGTACTATGTAAAATTAAATGGGGTGACTGGAAAAGCGACAATGATTGGTTGTCTGATTGTGTCTACTAAGCATGGGAACGCGCAAGCATTTGACGTGAAATATATTGATAAATTCAACTTGGAAAAAGATGAAAAAAATCATTGGAAAATAAAAAAATTTGAAGAACAAATTGCCCCTCGCGAATTCTCCGAAAGTTATTTTACGCAGGAGTGATGAAAAATGTTTAATAAATTAAATGAGTGGAAAGAGAATGTAGAAGTATACCGTGACAGAATACAATCTGGTGAAAAAAAGAGTGGTCGTTGGAAAAAAAGATGGCACAAATATTCTTCAAAATTATATCTATTTATGTTTTTTTTAACAGTTTCTGGGTTTGTTTTTTTTAACTATTCAAGGTTATTTTTTAAAGATGATAGTCCTTTGTTGGATAGTGGAATTGGAGAAATAAGTAAAACAAAAATAGGGTCAAGTGAAGCTGAAATTGTTTCTCGAAAAATAAACAATTCAACTGGTTATGCAGAAGTCCTTGTTCATGTTGAAGAGTCTTCAGACCAAGTTCATAAAGAATACGTTTCATTTGCCGGAGAAGTAAAAAAAGAGCAACCAATAGAAACAAAACTCATTCCTATTTCAGAAAATTATTATCTGATTCAATTACACGGTGTTCCTAAAAATTGGAAAACAATAGGGATTGACTTTGGCTATAATGCTACACAGAAAGCACCAACGACTGTAGAACAAATTGAAGAACAAAGTCAGCAAAAACAAACAGATAGATCACAACAAACTTCTTTTTATTGGGATGTCAGAAAAAGTAAAACAGACGATGATTTAAAAGAGAAACCTAGAGTAAAATATTTGGCTGATGTGATTGTCATTGAGGAAAAATCAACGAGAGATAAACAGAAATTGCTAGCAAAAAGTACAGAAAAAATTGATTCGGAAATTGTAAGAATAGATGAAAAAGTAAAACAAGAAACGGAAGAATTGATTTACAAAGTTGGAAAAGAAAAAGAAGACTCTCAGACTAAAATTGCTCAATTAGAGCGTGAAAAAGACAAGTATATTGAAGCAAAAAGTGGGATAAAGAAAGAAGAAAAATTACTTGATGAGAAGCTTGAAAAGTTGAAGGAAAGAAAAGAACAATCAACAACTAATTAGGCAAATTAAGGGGTGCTAAACAACTGCTAGTAGGTGCTAGAGATGTGCTATAAAGGGTGCTAGTTTGGTGCTAGTTACTGCTAAATACGTGCTAGTTTAGGTGCTAGAAACGTGCTATATGGTGCTAAAAAGGTGCTAGTTTGCATGAAGTTACCTGCTAGCCAAGTGCTAGTGGCGTTCGTTTTTGGGTCCCACGGGAAAGCCTTGCACTGCAAGGCGGGTCAGCTTGTCTGACCCCCATTTCCCCTTATGCTCTTCCGAAACACAAAGCGCAATTAAGCGAATACTAGAGAATAAATAAGAAAAATGTCGTGTAGTGATAAAAAATAAGCAGATCAAAGACTAAAAAATGGCTGAAAGGTAAGAGAAAAATGACAGAAAAACAAGTCATAAAAATAAGAGATGTAGATAAAGATATAGCAACTAGACTGGTAACAGTGGCAAAAGAAAAAGACTACGCTAGTCGAGATGAAATGTTACGAGATGTGCTGAAGAAAATCGCGTACGAAGAGTTCCAATTAGAATCAGAATTACGTTACCAGGCATTTACAAAAGATGTCGTTGAATCAATGCAACTTGGAATGGATTTAATGGTAAGGGAATTCTTTCGTCCAGCGTCGAAATTAACTGAAAGGGAGAAAGAAAATGGATGAAAAAAAGAAACCGAAAAACATATACATGACAGACAAAACAAAAGATCGTTTGAGTCGAATTGCTGCAGAAAAGCATATGCATTTAGGTGACTTAATTGATTATATGCTAGATGTCATTGAAAACAAAAACGAGAATAATATAGACGAGCTTTTAACCCTTCAAAAACAGAATAAAAAATTATTATCTGTCATTGAAACACACACAGAGTTGACGACAATTCTCTTCAACGAATTAGCAAGAACTATGCAATTAGAAATTAAAGATGAATCGGACTCACTTGGTGTAACCCAAGCGAAAAAAATAGTACAAGAGCGACAAGAAAACCGAAGAATCCAAGCAATGAATTCGGCAAAATATTCCCAGTCGGTTGTAACAAATGAATAAGAAAACGGCGGGCATTATTCTTACGAGTGCGTTCGTTATGCCAGGTACAGATACGTTCAAAGAATATCTTGACTATATGGAAAGAAGTGAAGCGACCAGGAACGAACATTTTGATCAATTCAATGCCTTTTCACCTGACAATTCAATGGATAGTATTGCGGCAGTTGAAGGTTCAAATGAGACGATGTTCTCAACCTATAATGACTACATGTCAAACCCGAAAAAAACGTCAGCTTTGTTTACGAATAATTATGACCAAGCGCCAGAAGAAGTTATCCGATACATGAAAGAATACTTCGAAATGGCTCAAGAAAATAAATCACCTTTATGGCAATTAGTTTTTAGTTTTCGGAACGAGTGGTTGATTGAAAATAACTATCTTGATCCAGAAACAAATCAATTAAAAACGCAACATATTTACCAGGCCACAAGATTAGCTATTGCTGAATTAGAAAAAAAAGAAGGGTTAAAAGGAGAGTGGACAGGTGCAGTCCACTACAATACGGATAATATTCATGTTCATGTCGGATATGTTGAAAAAAATCCAACAAGAGAATGGATCTTCTACAAGCACCCGAAAGAACCAAGTAAAACTGGCTGGCAGTTTAAAGGAAAATTTTTACAGAAGAGTATTAAAGCGACAAAGCGAACATTTGTGAATGAACTGATGCAAAATAAAGAACAATTGTCTATGTTAGAAACGTACGTCACACACCAAAAAAAGTTGGCTGAATCATGCAAAGAACAGTTTACACAAGGAAAGTATGAGCAACTATTTACGGATTTACTTCAAAAGCTGCCAAGCAATCAGTATTTCTGGAAATATGGCTTTGCAGAACGTCATAAATTTAAACCAGAACTAGATAAAATAGTGGATTTGTTTATGGAAACAGATGGGAAAGAAACAATGGATGAAATTCTTCCGCGTCTACAAAAAATTTCTGATGATTACGAAGAAGCGTATGGAAATCCAAGGAACGAACCAACTTATCTTGATAAGCAGCTTTACGGAAAAAGTGGATTATATTCACGAATTGGAAACATGATTTTACAAGAAGCAAAGAATTATCCGGAACTTCTTGCTAAAAGGAAGACTGGTTTGATGAATGAGTCAGATTTTGAACAATTTAATTTTGAAACAGAGATAGAAAGCGAAGGATTAATTGAGCCATTTGATTCATTAGAAATGACCATGCCACAAGAAGAAAATGCAGAAGAAAGTATGATTTATGATGATGTTTTACCTCATGAACTTTTAGAAGAGAGTCATGAGGAAGTTAATAATATAGAGGAACAAATAAAAGTAAAACAATCAGAAAATAAAATGGATCAGGCATTGAAGACGTTACATGATTACTTCACTGAAAGAGAAGAATCGAAAGATAGCAGAAACTTAAAGATAGTGGATCAATTAAAGGCAGAAAAAGAATCCTCAAAAAAAGAAATTCGGGGTATGTTCTTACATGAAGTTGAGGGTAATCAATTTGCCGAACCGGTAAGTAGTTTTACTCATGAGACTTTAGGTAGAAAAATTATTCTTCCAAGTAAAAATAAAGCACACTATATTTCGATAGAAACTTCTAAAGACAAGGAAGTAGATTCAAATTTACAGAGTTTTTCAGGAAATAATCAACGTGCAATCTTGCAACAAATACCTACTGCAACACATGTCTTAGGGGAAAAGCAATGGCAATTAAACAATCGCCAGATAAGAGAAGATGAAATTGAAAATGCCATAAAAATTGTGACCATTAAAAAAGATGAATCAGGATCATTTGTTTTTGAGACAAAAGATGTTTACGATATTTCGCAAACAGACAAGCTTCCCAAAAAAGAGAGGAATGCAAATTATAAAATAGAAAAAGCAACAGAAAAAAATGGCCAAAAGAGAGTCACAAAAGTGTCCAACAGAAAGCCTGTAGTCTCACATAAAAAATCAGATTATGAATTCAAGAAACAATTAAGACAATTGAGAAAATCGTGTGAGAGAAGTGTCCAACGTTATTTAAATGAAAAAGCATATCAAGAATTAGAGCAAAGTATGAATATCTAAAAAATAAATAGGAATTGTAAGAGGATAACGAATAGTTATTCTCTTTTTTTATTCAAAAAAGAAAGAGGATGGAAAAATGACAGAAAATAAATCTAGGTTTGACTTCTCAGATTTTTATGAAGAAGGTTTTGAAAAGACCGAAAATTTAGAGCAAGCGATTTATGTTTTTCAAGATGGGACTTTATGGAGTGGCTATTCAGAAGGCGGAGATGGTTACACGAGAGATGTTGATCATGGATCTATTGAAGCTTTTTTTAAAGATAGTTCTATTGATCGGTATCACCCTGACTTTCATTCATTAAAGTTAGAAGAATTAATTCAGATTGTTCCTGAAACACGTACAGTATTAACAGTGATGGATAATCATTATTCACAAGAACAAGTTGAGGTATTGAAGCAGTTAGAGGAGGAGAATTTTATTATTGAACAGTTGGAAAATACTCTACAGGTGGGAGCTGAAAAGCTCAATTTAGAAGAATATCAAGAAGGCGTTTTTGAGGAAGAAACCCCAGAAAGTTATCTCTACGATATTGATATTGTCGAAGAAAACGAAGAAATAGTTCAAGCATACAATCACTTTTTAAAAAATATAGAATTGGATTCCTTGTCAAACGGCAATAATGAGTATAATGCTTATAATTTAACTATAGATATTCCTGGTACAGCCGAAGAAAAATTCCGAAAAGAGTTAACAGCTAGACTTGAAGAGAGGGAATTGTTCTTTAATCAGCAACTAAGTATAAATGCAATATTGAAAGAAAACCTAATAAAACAATATAAAGAACACACACCAGAACGCTTTATCTTTGAAGACTATAATTATGAAATTGCAATTAATGGTTATTATGCCAATGAGATGAATGATGTTCTAGAATTAGTTGGTGAAATAGATTCAGCTGACAAGATGCTGGACGTTTTAGAAAGTGTAGGAGGGTTGATGACATTTGATAAAGAGACACAGCAAGAAATAACAGACGCTATCCAAAAACTATTAAACAATTCTGATTATGAAACGCATGATGGATTAGGGGACCGTCGTCTTGTTGCGGGTCCTTTAAAGCAAAATATGGTAACTGAGAATATTGATGTACTAATAGTAGATGAACATAGATTACCAACTCACTATCATTTGATGTATGATTCCATAGAAAATGAATGGACAACAACGGAAAATATAACAATTCCACCAGAAAAACTTGATTATTTAGCAACTATTATTGATGAGTATGGAATTGACGATGAGTATGAAATTGAACATGAATATGCGATGGAACAACCTGTTTTTGGTATGAAAGCAATGAATAAACTTATAGAAAACAGCTACAGACAACCTTTACCTGAAAAAGATAGACCGTATATTGAAGAATTTTCTAGGAATGCGACAATTAGTCATGAATTGACATTTGATGATTTTGACATGGAATATACAGAATATAAAGTAAATGGAAGCCCTTTTTATTACAAATATGCAGCACTTGATTATGAAGATGAAAAAAGCATTCTGTCTGAAGCGCTCACAGAACACTTGATGAAAGGAAATATTACAATCTCCGAAATTTATGGTGATGATGAAATTGAAAACTTATCGCCAGAAACGCAAGAGTATTTAAAAAGAAGCACAGAACAAAGTATTGTTTTAGATGAAATAGAACAAGTAGAAAATGAAGAATCAAAATATTCAAGAAAAGAGCAATTGGTAGAACAAGAAAATCAGTTAGGTATGGGATACGAATAGATATCAGTGAGCAATGAAGAAGATTCTAGTAATTTTTTTAAAATAGGAAAGGCGAACGCCTTTCTTTTTTCCAGCGCGCCTTAACGGCGGTGGCGGTGGGAGTTTGGCGCGCTGGAAAAAACGCTCTTTTCTTGATTTCTAATCAAGAAGATACTCGCTGAAAGCGAGTATCAGTCTTGTCTTATATTATGATGATAAGGCGTGCTGTAAATTCTCTTGCCATTGTCTGACTGCTTGTTTTATCTTTTCTGGTACTTCCTGACGGTTACATTTTCCTTGTATTTGTGTAACCTGTTGATTTCGGTACTCTAATGTGAAGTAAGGCAAATTTGGCTCTTCTTTTTTCCGGATAAATACAATCGTTGTTGCCCCCTGTTTATGTTGCTCTAGATAACGTTGACTTCCCACACAGTGGTGTAAAATACTTCCCTCTTGTACAATCTCTTGTAATGAGTGAGGTGTGAGAAAAAGCAAGTCGTCAATCTCTGCTTCAAACACTTTGATTTGCTTTTTCCTTTCTTCGTACTCTTTTTCCTCAATCTCGCTTTTCAGAAGATTCAACGTATTCACAGCATTATCATGGGCTACTTGTAAATTCTCTGGATAAAGAACCGTGTCATCATTGAGTGGGGTGTCTAATTCTTCCAACATGTGTAAGTAGTCCATATAATAGTCAAAACGTTCGCCCTTTCGTATAAACCACTTTTGAAACTTGGTTAAGTTCACCTCTTTCGGTAATTGCTTAATTTGCGAATAGTGCAAATACTTTTCTATTCCGTCTATCATTGGGGCGTTTCGTTCTTTTAACGTATTTTCTAACATGAGTTCTTGAAACGTTGGATTGTTTGCTTTCAGTTTGTGTTTATTTGCTTTTAACCATTTCTTTGTGATTACTCTCATATCTGCTTTATGAAAATACAGTCCAAAAATGTTGCGATAGTCGTCAAAAATGATTTCATTCGCTAGGGTTGTGGCACCTATCTTTTGTAAAAACTCAATTTCGTTTCGGTATTTGTAAATATGAGCTAGTTCTTGACGTTCTATTTCAGGTAACTGTAGGTATTTTAATTCGGATATAGTGGTTAGTTTTTCTTGCCAGTTATTTGGATAGAATACTGTATTTGTATAAGCACTACTCATAAAACCATAATTTGACAACAAGCCCTCATACCAGTAACCATTACGGCAATGGGCTTTAAGGTGGGTATCCTTTGAAAAACGTTCAAGATTTGAGTGTTCATAGATAAGCGTTTCTTTACCGTCTTTTATTGTTTGCCAATAACAGTGGGATTGAATTTCTATTCGCTTTTTACTGACAAGGATAACACCGAATGAATAAAATTTTGTAGGATAAGAGAGCTTCGATCTCTTAGTTAATCGCTTTTTGATAGTAGGGCAATTCTTGCGAGAACTCGCAAGAATTGTCTCCTTTTTGTTTTTCCATTCATACGTGGGTATTTGTGATGTACACCAATCAAAAAATGCTTTGGGTGGGGTTAGTGGTTTTTGTATTTCCCGATTCATATTCATTATAACTCGAACAATTTAATTTGTTCGTCCACCTCTTTTCTTTGAGGTTTAGGCTCTTCTTTTTTTGTCGGTTGCTTTTTGGCAGTCGTCATTACCTTTCCGATGGCTTTTATTTCGGGTAGTTTATCAAGCATGAAATATTCCTTTATCCAATTAAATGCTACCTCGTCTGGCACCATAGCACTTGTTTGGTTTTCTGCTTGTTCTTTGGCTTTTCCCATGCAGTAAGTAACAGCGCCTTTTATGGTTCTATCTTCCTTTAGAATACCTTGAAAAAGGAATTCATCATTTTGGTTGCATAGCCAATTATGGATATATTCGACTGTGTCGTCATGCTCGGTTTCTAGTTCTTTTAGCATTTTTTCAAGTGCTTGTTCTTGTGCATTCAATGTACTTGTTAGGAAAAAGCGTTCATAAGAAAGTTTGTCACTAATTACTAGCCACTTATATTTATTCCCTTGGTCTATTGTTTCGTCAATTGTTAGATAAAGGGAAGAATAGTTGCCGTCTGGGTCTTTAATCGCAATGGTGGCTTGTTCTGGTAGCTTTTCAAGATAAGAAAGCAACGTCACGACTGGATAAAGAGCTACTTCATAATTAGGATAGAAACATAAAAACTGGAAGGTTTTTCCGTTTCTTTCAATACTTTCTTTTCTGAAAGCTACACTGATGTAGCCTTGTGTGTCGTCAAAAATAGTGGTTGCTAGATTTTGATTGTATTGTTTAAGTGCGTGTATCAATTCTTTTACGGTTTGTATATTTTGAAAGTCCATAACGTTCCCTCGTTTCTTTTGTTAGCCCAACCTCTTATTGATAAGAGGTTGGGGCAAATTCACTTGTCAAAGGTCATGAGATACGTTATACTTGAATTACAAATTTATTCAGGTATAACTACCAATTCTTTAGAAATCTTTTGTTCGCCGCAAAAGGTTTCTTTTTTTGTCTTTTTTTCGTGGAAATACTTTGATAATGGTTCAAAATCTTTCATATCTCCATTGCAATTCATAGTACTTACTAGCCACTCTCCAGACTGACGTTGTGCATATAAATAGCCGTTGTTATCAGAGCCACGATAAGGTGTAAAGGTTACTTTCCCTTCAACGAGTTCCGTCCAACCGTCAATTCGGTCAAGGTCAGTTAGCGTGAGGTATTGTTGTTCTCTTATTTCTTCTAATGATTGTGCAAGATACATTTCTGTTTCTGGTCGAACATATAGACAAAACTCGTGCCAACCACAACAAGTTAGTTCCCGACAGCCGACATTGTCGTATTCGTAAAGTACGTTTTCTTTCACACCTAAACAGGACAGGCCTTTTTTCTGATTGATAACTTTTTGAATTTTTTCAGGGTCTTGGTAATGTTCATATAAAACAGCACCTACTCCCTCTATATAACCGTCCCAGTGACAATATATGCCTTGATACGTTCCGTCTGCTTGTTCTTTAAAAATTGCTGTTCGTGTTCCCATAAAAGCTCTCCTCTTTCGTTGTTTTAAATGATAAACTCTGTTGCTTCGTGATTATCTTCTGTCAAGATAATTTCTTGGTCGTAATACATGTTAGAAACCAATTCATGTGCCTGTTCTTCGCTTTCAGCAAATACAGAAACAGCTACCTCTAAGGTTTCAACAATTGTCACACAGTATTTTTTCTTTTTTTCTGACATATTTATACGTCCTTCCATTCAATGTGATTTAAAAAGAATGCTAACTGATTCAAACGATTATTGGCATTTTTCAGACAACCATAGTTTAGTAACAATGTAGGCGTATCATTTTCAAGAATGGCTTTATTTAACTTCTGATATTCTTTACGTGCCTGCTCTAGCTGATTTTTTAGCTGTGGGTCGTTCATTTTTACTACTTCCTTTCTGGTTTTGATTTTTGTTTTCGAGCAACCATTTTTGTCTGGCGTGAGGGAGGGAAGCTGTTCGCTTCTTTGGCTCATGCTAGGACGTGGGACACTATCCTCCTTTCGTTTTTAGATTTGATTGTTCATTTTCGCCAGTATGTTTCGGTCGGTTGCTGTGCCGAGAAAGAATCATAGACACCAAGAAAAGACAAGGGCGAACGGAGTGAGTTCATATACCCTTGTCTTTTCGACTGGCTATGATACTGTAACAAACAGCGACTGACCGGGGCATACGACAATGAGCGGTCATAAAACTATTGAGAGGACACACGTCCGTAAAAGCATGAGCCAAAGAGGCGAAATTTTAATGCACTTAAAAGAACTAGACGCAAAGCGGCTAGTTCTTTCTTTTGTTTTGCCTTGCTTTAGCAAGGCATTTCTTTCGAGCGGCGGTGGCGGTTGGAGCGAGATAGAAATAAACACTAAACAAAGTAATTAGGTATGAAAAAATGGAAAGACGATTTTTCAGTGAATAGTCATAAAATAAACTAAGAATTTTATATAAAAAAATAAACGAGAATAAAAGAAGGGAGTTCTCTTTTATCTTCGTTTATTTTTTGCGTATTCCTTTAAATCGTCTACGTGATACAAGCGTACAGTAGGTCGTTCACCGTTTACATGTTTAATTTCAAAGTAAGGCTTAATTGCATTCAATTTTACGGATTGTGTGAAGGCATTTAATGATTGGCCTGTAATTTTTGCAGCACCTTGTTTATCTACCACATTGTTTTCTAAATAAGTTAAAACTTCTTCACGAGAAAGATCTTTCATTGAATTACCCTCCTATATATACTATACAAAATATAGTATATAAAAAACCAAAATTTGTCAATATTCCTCATTATTATACTATGCATTGTATACAATGTATGGTATAATAATTATAAAGATAAACAGAAATGAGGGATTCAATTGAATTTAGAAAAAATGAAAATGGAAGCAAGAAAAAGAATGAAGATTTTAGGTATTCATGAACCAACAATTGCACAATTTATTGAGGAAGGAAAAATTAGTTTTTCGGGAAAATCATATCTAGGCGCCAACTATTGGATCAACGAAGAACGAAAAAAAGCAATCGAAATTATCGAGAAAGAAAACAATATACTTGTATACTATGCGATTGAACAAAAGTATATGGGGGATATAACAATGTTGTACTTGTTTTATATATCTCCGTATGAAGAGGACTGGGAATTGGACCATCAAAGTATTGTAGAGAATTACCAATACACTTACGGATTAAACGAAACGGATCCGTTCCTTTCAGAGTTTGGTGAAATCAAGTTTAAAAATATGTTTGGTGGTTTAGTAAAACAGTAAATATTTAGAAGTGATAGTACCAGTTGCTATCACTTCTCAAAAAATAATAGAAAGAGGTTTTTTAAATGATTAATAATGTGACTTTAGTAGGAAGACTTACAAAAGACTGTGATTTGCGTTATACGTCAAGTGGTGTAGCTGTTGCGGCTTTTACACTAGCAGTTAACCGGAATTTTACAAATCAAAATGGTGAACGTGAAGCAGACTATATTCAGTGTGTGATTTGGCGTAAGCCTGCAGAAACTTTAGCAAACTATACACGAAAAGGAACATTGATTGGTCTTGTGGGTAGACTTCAAACACGTAACTATGAGAATCAACAAGGACAACGTATTTATGTGACAGAAGTGGTTGTAGAAAGCTTCCAATTGTTAGAGTCAAAAGAAGTTAGTCAACAACGTGGTGTTAACGCTTCTAACCCTACACCAGTTGGACAGCAGGCAAGCAATGCGCAACAACCCTTTCCAGATTTAGAAGGTAGTTCTATTGAGATTTCAGATCATGACTTACCGTTTTAAGGAGGATTGATTCATGGGTAATGAAAATTTACAAAAAATATATGCAGACAGTACAAAGAAACGTACAGCACAACAAACAAAATGGGAACGAGCTGTTGAAGGATTAACGTTTGATAGGTTAGAAAAAAAGAAAATCGATTATGTATTAAAACGGAAAAAAAGTTAGGGAGTTAGGAAATGAAACTATTTATTGGAAAAAAGTGGCTGCTGTTAGCAGTAGCCACTTTTCTATTATCAGGATGTACAAATGTTGAACAAAAAGCACAAGATTTTGTTCAAGAACTAGAACAAGATGTTTATGAAGGTTTTTTTCAAACTATTTCAAATGATCAACGTATACCAGCTGATTTTGTTCGTCACGTAGACGGTGACACAACGGTTTTGAAGATTGAAGGCAAAGAACAGAAAGTACGCTTTTTATTAATCGATACACCGGAGACCGTCAAACCAAACACAAAAGTTCAGCCGTTTGGCTTAGAAGCTAGCAAACGTACAAAAGAGCTTTTGTCTACTGCTGCAGAAATTACTTTTGAATATGATCAAGGGGATAAAAAAGATCGTTACGGTAGAGCGTTGGGGTATATTTTTGTAGATGGAACATTACTACAAAAAACACTTGTGAGAGAGGGATTAGCACGTGTGGCTTATGTCAAAGAGCCTAACACTAAGTATCTACTAGAATTAGAGGAAGCACAAGAAAAGGTTAAAAATGAGTCACTCGGAATCTGGAGCATACCAGGATACGTAACTGAAAGAGGGTATAAATAAAGAAGATGAACGAGCAAATAAGTTTGTTTGATTCAGACAATGATAAACGATATCAATTTTATGGACACTATTGTAGTGACGATTGGTCTACTAAAACAGCAATGGTGAATGGTGTTTCTGATATAGTGATGAGTTTTAGCATTGAACTTTCCAAAGATGAACTGAAAAAAATATGCAGAGATGCAATCAAAATAGTCAGGTTTAAGTATGGATACTCCATTAAGTTCTTTAAAAATAATGTAAAGAAAGAATTGTTTATCAGGTTTGATAACTACACAACGAGCAAAAAACGAGATGTCTTTGAACATATAAATTTATATTTTTAAATGGAAAGTATACTGGAAATGTTCACGTGGTGGAAATCACATATATCACTGATTATGCGCAGCAAGATAATTTTGTGGTCTTGGGGATCAAATAAGGGGGTTAAGTAATGAAATCAGAATTGAATTCAATAAAAGAAGAAAGAGGACATAACGGCTCAATTGTAATTGCTACTCCCAATGTACCAGTAGAATGGCCAAGTACTACTCTACTTACCACAAAAAGAACACATAAAGATAGTAGAGTGAAGAAAGTGGCTTTAACCTTTGATACAATGGAATTAGTTCAATGGTTACGGAAAACAGCGGATGAATTAGAAATTACGCATAACAACCAATTAAATGGAATACAATAGTAAAAATAAGAATTAATGGAGGGAATACTATTTAACAAAAAGGATGGATCAGAATGGCTATAAGAAAAGGTAATAAGCGTGCACAATCTAATTTAAATTTAAAACAACAAGAAGGGTTAAAGTATCTCAAAACAAAATATAGAAAAAGCGAATCGAAAATTCTTGCTATTGGTCTCGAAATGTTACTAGAACAAGAACAAGCAGGTTTGTTAATTCCAAAACTTTATAAAAGGTGATTACTAAATACGTCACCTTTTTATTTTTCGTAAAAAAAGTGACGTAACTTTTTGATATCGTTTTCTTTTTAACTGTTCGAAAGCATAGAAATGTTTGGCAAATGTATAACTAAGTGATAATATTTTATTGAAATGATATTTAGAGTTGTAATAGATACAACTTAATATTTTGGGGAAAATAAACTAAGGTAAGAATGGAGAATAAAATGAAATTTATAATGTTATGTGTACTTGTTTTAGTTTTTTCGGGTTGTTCTAACACAGAAAAAAATAAAGAAAATCCGCCAATAAAAGAAAGTACTAGCTCGTTATATAAAACAAATTCAAGTAAAACGAATACAACTGAAACGAATAGTAGCACTGTAAATAAAAAAGAGGATAAAAGCTCGATAAGTGAATCGTCAAAGAAAGCTAGTGAAGAACAAACAGTTACAACTTCAAAAAATGAAAGTACGAATGAATTACCAAATACTGTGCAATCAGGAAATCAATCTGTGGATGCGCCATATGCTGTATCATTACAACAAATAGCAGAACTAAAAACGTTTGACCAACCCTATATGAGTGGCTCATTTGCTGTAGATTTGAGGTTAGATAATGCTAATGACACTAAAGGCGTGCTTACTTTTCACTCACGCTCTCGTAAAGAACCTGAAAAAATAGAAACTAGAGAATCTTCATTTGTTGTAAATACAGTACCAACAAAAGAAATCAGAGTATTTTCCAATAATAAGATTGGTTCAGGAATAAGAACTGTAAAAGTGAATACAGAAATTATATGTGATAACCAAGAGAAAATGTATTTATTTAAAAATAAAGAAGGGTCTATATCTCTAGCAACCGAAAACCACGTTGGAAATGTTTCAGAAGATCAATTAGATGTTATGATGGAGAATTTGCAAAATAACTAACATATCATTATCAAATAATTTACTAAAAGTAGAAAATTAATAATTTTCTACTTTTTTTTTGTCACAAAAAAGATTATTCAACCACATATATTGGCGTATACGAAAAAAGTCGCGACAAAAAATATGAGGTGAAGTTTATGAATTACAGTCAAAAAGCAATCGATCTTTGTAAAAAGTACTCAAATTTTTCATTAAAAGCTGTAGCAGGAAGAAATGGAATTTTATCTATTGGCTATGGTCACTTTACAAATGAAAAACATCCGATTAAACCAGGAATGGTCATTACAGAGAGCCAGGCTACTCAGATATTACGTGATGATCTAAATGAACATGCAGCATTAATATCTAAACTTTTAGCAATTAAAGCTACTCAGAATCAATTTGATGCATTAGTTTCTTTCTCTCATTCTAAAGGATTAGGCTTTTTACCAAGTTCAGATATCATGCATTTTACGAATAACAAAGAATTTAATTCGGCTGCAAGAGAAATGAAATTGTATGTCTATGATATTGGAAGCATTAAATTACCAAAACTTGTTGAACGAAGAAACGCTGAAACAGCCCTTTATCTTGAAGGTGCCTCTGGTAATGAGGAAACAACAAATCACGCACGTATTGGTTTTGATGTAATGATTCGTTGGATGGAACAAAAAAAAGCTCAACATATAACTTATAGTATGGATTACCGATTAGGACCAAATTCTTATGATTGTTCAAGTGCTGTGTATTTTGCATTAAAAGAGGCAGGGTTTATTGATCCTTCAACTTTTCCTGGAAATACTGACTCCTTATTTGGTCAGTTAGAACGCGTTGGATGGTCGCAAGTTCCTTTAGTAGGAGGAAAATATCATGTACAACGAGGTGATATTTTTATTTGGGGAATCAGAGGTAACTCTGGTGGTGAACTTGGCCACACGGGAATTTTTATAGATGATAAAGATAATATTATTCATTGTACTTGTGGCTGGGATGGAAATAAATGTTCAATTAATGGAATTTCTGTTGATAATCATGATCAAGTATGGGTCGCTTCAGGTCGTCCACCAGTTACAATTTACCGTTTTGGAGGTGCTTCAAAACCATATCCTGGAGATTCTTCTGGTTCAAAAGGAGATTCAGTGAATCCTTCAGCGGGTGTATTTTATCCAAGTATGAGATTACCGGTAAGTGGTGATACGGATCCTAATAGTCCGGCTTTAGATTACTACGAAGCTGGTCAGGCTATTGTTTATGATAGTTATGTTTTTGCTAACGGCTATGCATGGATTAGTTACGTTGCAGGTTCAGGATTGCGCCGTTATGTGGCAGTAGGACCAGATGATGGTCGAACAGACACTGTATGGGGAACAGGATTTTTAAATAATACCCCTTCAGGATCGGGTTCAAATACGGGAAGTGCATTGAGTGGTGTATTTTATCCTAGCATGAGATTACCAGTAAGTGGTGATACAGATCCAAATAGCCCAGCATTAGATTATTATGAAGCTGGTCAGGCCATTATCTACGATAGTTATGTTTTTGCCAATGGTTATGCATGGATTAGTTATATTGCAGGTTCAGGATTGCGCCGTTATGTGGCAGTAGGACCAGATGATGGTAGAACTGACACTGTATGGGGAACAGGATTTTTTGATAATGGTGGAGATCCTGGTTCACAGGCACACCCTAATTCTATTGGGTTGGTACCTAAAGCAGGTAATTTTGTTCCAAATCGCAAGCTTCCGGTCAGTGCTGACACCGATCCAAATAGTGCTGCATTAGATTATTACGAAGCAGGTCAGTCAATTGGCTATGACAGTTATATTTTCGCAAATGGCTATGCATGGATTAGTTATATTGCAGGTTCAGGATTGCGCCGTTACGTGGCAGTGGGACCAGATGATGGTCGAACAGACACTGTATGGGGCAAAGGATTCTTTAATTAGTACAAATTATATTGCTTTAAACACTAGTTATTAGTGTTTAAAGCAATATTTCTTAAGATAAAGCATTAAGATCATTGAAAACTAAATACACACCTATATGAAATCCATTACTAACGTAATTATTTTATGTCACAAAATGGATATTTTCATTACATACATTTATAAAAATAGAAGGTAGTGATTATGTGGAATTTTGGGCAGAAGTAACTCGGTTATCAGATATCTATAGGTTTACAAATAAGGAAGAAGATTTGATAAATGTAATGGAGTATATGGAAAGATATATAGGTGTATCTGCAAAAAATGCAAAGCATAGAAGTGAACTCTATAAGCTTTGTATCCCGTATGAAGATTTTATAAGTTCTTTTGATTTGGCCGTATGGGAAGCGCTTGAAACATATGCAGGACAAGAAAAAGTAGAACATACTTTTAAAAATATTGTTCTTTTTAGAATGAATCTTGCTGAAAAAAGTGTGTGGCGATTATACAAAAGCAATACATGTGATAGCGCTGACAAAAATGGTATTTCTTATGACTCTGCACGTTGGAATGAGTTAGATAGTAATACGTGTCAACAAAAAGATGCAGGAATAGATATAGAAGAAGCGATTTGCTATAAAGAGATGCTAAAAAACTATATAAAAAAATTTCCTAAACAAAGCAAATTTATCCTTTTGTTGTTACAAGGATATACGTCATGTGAAGCTTCAAAGCTATGCCAATGGGGTTCCAACTACGATGAAAAGAGTAGAAAGAGAGCACAAAGAACGAAACAACATTTTAAAAAGTTTCTAAATGAAATGCTGTGTGAATCTTTATAAACATACAGATAAGGAGAGTTCTATGGATAAGATACAAGAACTGATTATTCATATGGGACTAGAAAGTAACCATATGTTTATTCTAGCAATGATTTGCTGCGCAATGATTATTGATTTCTTATCAGGAGTTTTTGCCGCAAAAATGAATCCAAAAATAGACTTTCAATCAAGAATAGGAATCAATGGAATTTTAAAGAAAATAGCTGCACTAATGTTACTCATATTCTTTATCCCGTTAGCAATGACTATTCCAGGAAATACAGGTACAGGATTACTCTATGTACTCTACTTTGGATATTTATTAATGGAAATTCAATCAATATTAGAAAATTATCAAAAAATAGGAATCGATGTTTCATTGTTTCAGAATTTCATAAACAGATACAGTAAAAGTACGATGGATAACAATAAAACAAATAATTCAAATGAAAAAGAAAAGAAAGAGGAGAAATAATTATGAAAAAAAGTCTATTTATTTTAGGAACAATTTTGTTAACAACAATTGCAGTACAAACAGGAATTGAGACATACGCTAGCAATAATTCCTTTAATCAGGAACAGATTGAATCAAAGGCTAGTAAGCCAAAAACACAATATTCAGAATTAGAATTTGATACGCACGAAGAAGCAAAAGATAACATTCAAGTAATCCCAGAAAAAAGTGGGATCCCAGTTGATTTGGGGAATAATATTATTGGCTATCAAGAAGGCGGAGCTGGTTCTCGTTTTATTACTTTCCATATCAAAAATTATGGTGTTTTTATTCGTACAAATTCAATTTTAGGGCAAGACAACGTTGCTTTATCTAAGGAAGTTGCTCAAATTTTATTAAGTATTGAAAAATATCCGGAAACGGATCGTGGATTAATTCGGGCAGATTTTGCTTCGGGGATGATGTCAATTACTTGGGCGTCAGATACGTTCGTAAAAAGTGTTACTAGCTCTGATTTACGAGTAAGCATTGAAAAAGCTTTAACAAAATAAATTTATAAAGTACAACAAATTTGGAAAGTGAGGTATTAACAAATGGATGAAATGGTTTTAGGTACACAAAAATGGTTAAATAAGACGTATGGAAATGTTTCTGGGTTCAATAAAGTACCAGAAAATGGGAAAACGGGTTGGCCAACTATCTATGGATTACGTCGAGCATTGCAAAAAGAAATGGGAATCCAAGAACTATCAGATAATTTTGGTCCTACCACGGAACGTTATTTTAAAGAAAAAGTAGAAAAACAGTTAAATGAACGTTTTGGGGCAGGCATTGGAAATATTGTGAAAATAATGCAAGGTGGCTTTTGGTGTAAAGGGATTAATCCTTACGTTTCTGGAACTGAAGCAGTTGATGGGTTAATGACAGGTCTCACAACATTAGCGATTAAAAAATTTCAAGAAATGGCAGGATTAGCACCTAGTGGGTATATGAATGCAATGTTAATGAAAGCCTTACTTGATATGAGTGCATTCGCGTTGGTGCCAGGAGGGGACAAAAATATTCGGTCAATGCAACAATCTTTAAATGCTAAGTATAATCGTTATTTTGGCTTGTTGCCATGTGATGGTGTGTATCAAAGAGACACGAATAGTGCTTTAATTTATGCACTTCAAGCAGAGATGGGTATGGATGAAAACACAGCAAACGGATTTTATGGACCAGGAACAACGGCTAAGACACCAACATTAACAGTTGGATCTACTGGTAATTTCGTAAAAATTCTACAATGGGCGTTGTATGTAAATGGATTTAATCAATCTGCAGTATTTAGTGGTTCATTTACCTCTTATATTGCAGCTGAAGTAGAAAACTTCCGATTATTTATGAATCTACCCCCCTATAACACTTCCGCGGATATGACTGTAATCAAAGGTCTTCTATCAAGTGCAGGAAATACTGATCGTGCAGCCAGTGCTTGTGACATGGCTACTCAATTAACGAAACAACAAGCACAACTAATTAAAGACAATGGGTATTCTATTGTTGGACGTTATTTAACAGGTAGCGTAGGAGTGGGAGCAAATAAAAAAGATAAAAATCTGACTCTTGAAGAAATTCAAGCCATTACTAGTGTGGGGTTAAGTATTTTTCCTATTTATCAAGATGGCGGATGGGAAGAAAGCTACTTTAACGAAGGAAATGGGTTAAGAGATGGATCTTTAGCGCATAACGCAGCATTTAAACTAGGGTTTCCTTATGGAGCGACTATTTACTTTGCCGTTGATGTAGATATTTTAGATGGTAACATTCCAGGAACGGTCTTACCGTATATCAAGAAAGTAAAAGAATCTTTAGATGCAAATGGTATGTACAAAACTGGAATTTATGGTACACGAAACGTCTGTCAACAAGCAATTGATGCTGGATTTGTTGAATATTGTTTTGTATCTGATATGTCTACAGGATTTAGTGGAAATCTAGGTTTTCCAATGCCAAAAGAGTGGGCATTTGATCAATTCTATGAACATAGTGAATTAGGGTTTCCGATTGACAAAGTGGCCGTATCTGGAAGAGACCATGGGACCAAGGCATTTTCTACAACAATCGGTAATTTAATCCAGTTAGAAACAATTAAATTACTGAATGCTTTAGGGAAAAATTTTACAATCAAAGATGTAGGTATTAAGCTTGATACTCCTACACAAATTATTAGTTCACCAACTCTTGATGTTTATTTTAAATCAAGCGCCTCTTGGACACATAAAGTAGATGATTCAGGAATGTCTATTAGTATTAAAAACGGTAAAATTGATACAAAAGTATACGTAAATCCGATAAAAGAGTCTTTGAATTCGTATAAAGATTTACTAAAGAATTATAATGAAAATCAAGTTGATGAAATGCTTAATAAGCTAGCGCCAGTTATTAAAAATGGGTATATTGAAACTGGTTTTTGCGCTAGAAATAATTTAATTGGAACGAAATTGGTAATTAAAAAGGAAATCGGAGATTCTGAAAACAAAGGAACTTTACAACTTGAAATTGAACTATATCCTAAGCCTCTGTTACCAACTGATATTAAAATACCTCAACCCGATTATGATAAAGCATATAGAGATATTAAAAATGGTCATGTTCCACAATTAAATGTAGAAGTTATTCTAAAAGGCGTTCTAATTGGTGCGCTAGCAGTGGTTATTATTATTGGAATAGCTTCGGGAGCAGCAGAATTAGCAGGAGCGATAACAGCATTTTTTGCTGCATTAGCTTAAGTTATTTCTTGTTGAAAAAGAGCAACTCTTTCACAAGAGTTGCTTTTATAATTTGTAAAAGAAAATTTAAATGAGTATAATGAAAATAAATTTAAAGGAGGGAAATTATCCCCCCACGGCACCTCGATGGTGTGTACTTCTGCCCGGCAGCGGCGCGCAATCT